>WNGB01003748.1_pt1 | contig 23722 bp, 19 predicted proteins | sample 5400681 | NCBI WGS metagenome assembly WNGB01 (sample SAMN13153367, study PRJNA577476) | soil metagenome | isolation source: 115 cm soil or saprolite under grassland replicate 2 | place: USA:California | collected 2016-06-15
CCGGCGCATCTTCGGACATTACATTCCCTTCATTGACTGACACGCTGCCGCCCTTTCCCATGTACGCGGCTCTCCCGCGCTCGGAGTACTACGGCGGCTCCGCCCCACCCGCGCCTTCGGCAGGCGTCGCGCCTATCCCCCTGAGTCCCTGGAATGGGCCCAGGACGGGAACGTACGCGGGTGGTTCCCACGTTCACTGTTGTCCGGTCGACGGGTTAGGCATCCGGCTCTACCCCTGCGGTATCGCCACGGCTACTGCCGTAGGCAATTCACCGTGGCCTCCAGGCCCAGGCGGATGAGACCCGACCTGAAGTTCCCCGGCCTCCCATAGAAAGCGAAGAGCGGGTGCGCACCGCGAACCAGCCCGAATCCACCGGGTTAGAGCTGGCGAGCTGTCAAGAGGCGTAACGTAACCGATCAGGTAGGACCGCGGGCGCGGTTTCGGTGTTGCCACCCGTCCGTCTCCCGCGGCCCCCCTGCCGTACCCGGCGTGCGACTCTCACCGCACCAGGCGCTCCATGTGTCTTGCCCTGACCTCCGCCACTATGTGGCTGACGGTTTCGGGGTCCACGGGGCCGGGATGTTGCTGCCGCGGTAGCGGTAGCGGGTCACAGCGACGCTGGATGCGCCGGTGAACACGACTCCGTTGCAGGCGAACCTCCATCCGACGTCGCAGAAGCGACGCCGCATCTCTGCCATGCTCAGCTTGGACTTGCCCGCGTATTTGGCCCTGATCCAGCGCATCAGCCGATTCCACGCATGGTTATCGACCACGCCGAAGGTGGCCTTGGACACGCCGTGCCGGTGGTAGTTCGCCCATCCCGCCATTGACCGGTTGATGCCCAGAAGGACGTCGTCCAAGTCCTGATGGCGGGTTGACCTGTACGTCTTCTCCGATACCTTATCCTTGATGGACTGGATGGCCTTCCTGGACGGCTTGGTGTAGACGTACCACTTCCGGGTTCCGCGTTTCCGCTGGCGGCGTATGTGAAAACCCAGGAAGTCGAATCCCTCGTCGATGTGCACTACGGCGGTCTTGTCCGGCGCCAGCCGCAGCCCCAGTGGTGCGAGCACGGCCGCCACCTCCTCCCGCAGTTCCTCCGCGTGATGCCGGTCACCCGACACCATGATCACGAAGTCGTCAGCGTAGCGAATGATCTTGAAGTTCGCTTTGCCGTTTCGCCTGCGCCTGGCCCGCTGATAGCTTGTCGACATATGCTGCCGCCATTCCTGGTCGAAATGGTCGTCTAGCGCCGACAGTGCAATGTTCGCCAGCAGCGGGGATAGAATTCCGCCTTGCGGGGTGCCGGTGTATGTCTCTTCCCGGTCGCCGAGTTCCGTGAAGACCCCGGCTTTCAGGAACGCCTTCACCAGCCCGCACACTCGCTTGTCCTTGACCCGTACCCGCAGCCGGTTCATCAAAGCCGTATGATCGATTTCGTCGAAACAGGCTTTTTATGTCGGCCTCCAGGACCCAGCGGTAATTGCTGGGCTCGGATGCGAAATGGTGGATCTCAGCGATCGCGTCCTGCGCGCGCCGGTTCGGGCGGAACCCATACGAGCACGGCTTGAAATCCGCCTCGAAAATCGGCTCCAGCACCAGTTTCAGGCTAGCCTGGACCACGCGGTCGGCGATGGTCGGAATACCGAGCTTGCGGAGTTTCCCGCTTTTCTTCGGTATCAGCACCCGGCGCACCTCCACCGGCCCGAACTCACCCGACTTCAGCGAATCCCGGATCTGCCCCAGAAACGCCTCCACCCCACCCCAGGCCTCGATCTGACCGGCAGTGGCCTTATCGACGCCCGGCGTGCCAGCGCCCTTGTTCGTGGCCACGCGTTCCCACGCAACCCTCAAGAACGCCGGATCATAAACGAGGTTGAACAGGTCACCGAAACGACGACCCGGATCCCGGGCCGCCCACAGATGCAGTTTGGCCTGCATCCTCGCTACCGCCTGCCCGGCCGAGAACATCCCCGGCCAGGCCACGGCACCGGTATTCACCGGCGCATCTTGCGACATTACAGTCCCTTCCCTGTCTGACACACTGCCGCCCTTTCCCATGCACGCGGCTCTCCCGCGCCCGGAGTACTACGGCGGCGCTGCCCCACCCGCGCCTTCGGCAGGCGTCGCGCCTATCCCCGCCCCGTCCCCTCCGGCAGAAGGGGGTGCGGGGAACGCACGCGGGTGGTTCCCACGTTCACTGTCATCCGATCAACGGGTTAGGCACCCGGCTCTGCCCCTGCGGCATCGCCACGGTTACGCCGCAGACCTTCACCGTGGCCTCCAGACCCAGGCGAAACAGACCCAGCCTGAAGTTCCCCTGCCCTTGGCAGCAGGCAGGGTACGCACCGCGAACCAGCCCGAATCCACCGGGTTAGAGCTGGCATACGCTCAAGAGGCGTAACGAAGCCGATTTCTCACGTGTACCTTCCCGTCTCGCTCACCGCGCCCGCCCCATCCGGCAGTGCTGGAACGACGCGACTTTGTCGAGGCTGCTCCCGCCCTCCCCGCCGACCCGCGGATCAGGCTGCCTCCCGCTTCACCCCACCGCTACGACGGCAGGGAGATCGAGGTCTTCCACCTCCATTCGGACAACCAGCGCCTCGTGGCGCACGTTCCTCGCGTATACCTTCCCGTCTCGCTCACCGCGCCCGGCCCATCCGGCAGTACTGAACCGACGCGACTTTGTCGAGGCTGCTCCCACCCTCCCCGGCGACCCCCGGCTCAGGCTTCCTCCAGCTTCACCCCACCGCTACGACGGCGGAGAAATGGACGGTCTTTCACCTCCATCCGGAACAACAGCGCCTCGTGGCGCACCACCCGTCAGCTCGTAAGCGAACGGAGAGGCTGAAGTCCGGCACCGTGCCCGGCCGCAGGCCTCCTGGGCGGTATCCCGGCCCAGGAGGCCTGCGCTGGCAGCCGCCTAGTCCAGTACCGGGCGGACACGGCCGGCTCTTCCGCCGACCGGTTCCGCGGCGGCTGAAGCCGGGTGACCGGGTGGGTACATCGCCTTCGGGCGAACCGATGGCCATTCCGCCCGCCAGCAGATCGCTTGGCTGTTCTGGGTCCGGCTGAGAGTGGAGCCCCGTCGCGCCGGGGAATGCGCCGGACATGGCGAGAATAAACCTGCCGATCCCGCCCTGCTAGCACAAAGCCCGAGGCACTGGAAGCAACCCGAGGGACTGATCGTTCCGCCAGTATTTCGTGGCTTTCCGAGCGTAGTGACACCCCCCAGCCTGACGACCAGCTTCGGAGTATCAGCAGAAGGCGAACGTCGTCTTCGAGCTGCCTCTCTAAGGCCTGACGTCAGCGACATCAAGCCCGACCCCGGAGTGTGGAGCTACGCACCATCGCCGCCGACACCTGCCAACCCCACGCTGGGGTTAGCACCGATTCAGTACCGGGTCGGGAAACGACGGGAAATAACCGGCACAAACCGGGCAATACGGACACCAGAACGGGCCGCCGGACTCGCGCGTCCGGCGGCCCGTTTCACGCGAGACGGGTTGAAGAAACCCCAGCTCAGCGGCCTAATATGAGCCTTTAAGCAGCTGCCGCGCGATGACCATGCGCTGGATCTGGTTGGTGCCCTCGTAGATCTGGGTGATCGTGGACCCGGGGGCAGTTTCCGCAGGTAGATAGCATGACGGGCGTTGGGATGTCAGCACGGATTCAGCACCGTTTTCCGGGTCACCGCTACTTTTGGCTTTCATGGTAGGCACGGTCGAAGAAGCTGGACACAAGACGACCGTAGATCTGGTGGGCGACCCCGATACTCCCGGGGCCGAGCCAACGGGACACCTCGGTGATTGGAGGCCATCCGCCAGCGCGGTATAGACCCCGTCCATCCACGGACAGAGACTATCGCGACACTCGGCATGGGCATCTTTCGGCACCCGGAGGGACGGCGTTCGGGGAGAACCGGAATCGTGGCGTAGACCTCGGACGTGCCGCTACCCAAGCAGATCGGGACAGTAGTGGGGCAAGAGAGGACTCGCAATAGCTGTTCGCCTCGGGTGGTCAGTGCTTTGAAGTCGGCTTTCGGCATCGCCGCGAAGTTGGTGGGATACCCGACTACGGCCTTCGCCGGTACGAGATCGGCGACGGGAATTGGCAGTCGGGAATCCCGCTGGCCCAAGTACGCCATGACGAAGCCCCGGAGCGCTCCCGACGCGCCCCACTCGTGCAGTCGGCCACGGCCGTGGTTCTGTGCCTGGGCGTGGACAATCTCGAACGCGCGGGCGTTGCGGCTGATGAGGAACCGTCGCGTACGTGAGGCTAGCGGTCCCCGGCCAGCGTCGCACGAGATCACGTGCGTCACGTCGTAATGTGGAAACAGCGGCTGGCATAGTTCGCGTCGGTCCAGCCAACCGCGCGTGCCGCCCCGGCGATCGAAAGGTCCGTCGAGGCCAGCAGACGGGCCATCCGCTCGGCGCGCATCTTCCGCAGGTACGCCATCGGACTCATCCCAACGGTCGCATCAAAGGCCCGCACGAGCTGAGAACGAGACAGGTGGACCTCAGCGGCCAGGGAGTCGAGTGTCCACGGCTCGGCCAGGCGGGTGCGGAGCACGTCGAGGGCGGCGACGACGTGGCCCCGCACGACGCCGTGTTGTGGTCGTGTGGTTGGTTGGCTATCCCTCTGCATCGGGGTGCGGGGTCTGCCGGGGTCGCATTTGGGTGCCGGTAAGGAGGAATCCGGCGGCGAGGACGGCGGCAGTCACGTAGAAGACGGCTTGGTAGCCGCTGGTCACCGAGGCGTGCGGCGAGTGGGCGTGACTGCTGGCTGCTGCCGCGATGGCGGCGAGGGTGGCCAGGCCGATGCTGGCGCCGACTTGCTGGCCGACCGAGACAAGCGCGGAGGCCACGCCGGCGTCGATCGGCTGCACGGTGGATAGGGCAGTGAGGGTCATGGGGACGAACGTCGCGCCGAGCCCGATGCCGAGCAGGACGAGCGGGCCGACGAGCGCCGGGTAGCCGGTGGTCGGGGTGGTTTGGGTGGCCAGCCAGAGAGAGCCGCCCGCAGCGAGCAGCGGGCCGCCCATCAAGCCCGGGCGGGTGCCGATCCGGGTGACAGCGCGTCCCATGCCGATCGCGGTGGCGCCGATGGCGACCGCGAGCGGGAGGAACGCGAGCCCGGCGGTGACGGTGTCGTAGCCCAGGGTGTCTTGCAGGTAGAGCATGAGGTAGAAGGTCAGCCCGTATAGGCAGAGGCCGGCGATCAGGGCGATCGCGTAGGCGGTGGCGCGGGGACGGTCGGCCAGGACGCGGCCGGGTAGCAGCGGCTGAGCTTGGCGGTGCTCCAGGGCGACGAAGCCGGTCAGAAGCAGCAGCGCCACGGCGAGGGCGGTGACGGTGGCCGGCGTGGCCCAACCGGTGTCGGCGGCGTGGATGAGCCCGAAGACGAGGGCGGCCAGTCCGGCGGTAGCGGTGAGCGCGCCGGGCAGGTCGAGTCGCTGCCGGTGCGGCGGTGTCTCGGGCAGGACAACGAGCACACCGAGGGCGGCGGCGAGCCCGATCGGGACCACGAGCAGGAACACCCAGCGCCAGCTGGCCCACTGGGTCAGGACGCCGCCGAGGATCAGGCCGAGCGCGCCGCCGGTGCTGGACATGGTGGCGTAGACGCTCATCGCCCGGTTGCGGGCCGGGCCGGCGGGGAAGGTGATCGCGATCAGCGGCCAGCGCGGTGGGCGCGGCGATCGCCGCGCCGGTACCTTGCACGAACCGGGCCGCGATCAAGACGCCAGGGGTCGGTGCCAGCCCGCCGAGCAGGCCGCCAGCGGCGAAGATGGTCAGGCCGGTGGCAAGCATTCGGCGGCGACCGAAGAAGTCCCCGGAGCGTCCGCCGAGCAGCAGCAGACCGCCGAAGGCGAGGGTGTAGGCGGTGATGACCCACTCCAACCCGCCACTGGAGAACCCGAGCCCGCGCTGGATGGATGGCAGGGCGACGTTGACGATCGTGGAGTCGAGCACGACCAGCAGGGTCGCGGAGGCGATCACCACCAGCGCGCCGCGGCGCACCCCAACCGCTTCCGCAGCACCGGTCTCGGCGGCGGTGGCGGTCGGGCTCACGCGGCGCGTTCCTGCCAGAGCGCGACGGTGGCACCACCGGGGTCGGTGATCACCACGACCGAGGCACGCAGTGCCCGCTGGCCGCCCGCGGGTACTCCCGGGACGGCAAGAAAGGCAAGCTGCAGATCGAGTACGGGCTGCTCACCGACCCCGAGGGCCGCCCGGTCGCGGTCCGGGTCTTCCCCGGCAACACCGGCGACCCCGCCGCGTTCACCCAGATCGTGCGGGTGGTGCGGGACAAGTCCGGGCTGCGGGACATGGTCATGGTCGGCGACGGGGGATGATCACCAGCGCCCGGATCGCCGCGCTGAACCAGCCGGAGGACGGGACGCCGCGGCCGGACCCTTACGGGTGGATCACCGCGCTGCGCGCCCCGGCCATCAAGAAGCTGATGGCCGGCGACGGCCCGCTCCAGCTCAGCCTCTTCGATCAGCAGGACCTCGCCGAGATCACCTCCGGTGACTTCCCCGGCGAGCGGCTGATCGCCTGCCGCAACCCGGTGCTGGCCGCCGGCCGGGCCCGCAAGCGCCGGGACCTGCTGGCCGCCACCGAGAAGCTGCTCGCCCCCGTCATCGCCCGCGTCCGCTCCGGCAAGCTCACCGGCGCCGGGCCCATCGGGGTCGAGGTCGGCAAGGTGATCAGCAAGTACAAGACCCGCAAGCACTTCCACGTCACCATCACCGATGCCAGCCTGGACGTGGCCCGCCGGCAGGACCAGATTGACGCCGAAGCCGCCCTGGACGGGTTCTACGTGCTGCGCACCCCGATCCCGGCCAGCGAACTGGACGGTCCCGCCGTGGTGGCCGCCTACAAGAACCTCAAATACGCCGGGCGGGACTTCCGGCACATCAAATCCGACGACCTGGACCTGCGGCCGGTGTTCTGCCGGCTGGAGGAACGCGTCCGCGCCCACGTGCTGATCTGCATGCTCGCCTGCTACCTCACCTGGCACCTCCGCCGGGCGTGGGCCCCGCTGACCTTCACCGACGACAACCCGCCCGCCCCGGCCAGCCAGGTCACGACGCCGTCGGCGAGTTCCCCGGCGGCCTGCACCATCAGCGGGGAAAGGCGCCGACCAGCACCGTCACCGGGCTGGTGCCCGGCACGGCGCAACCCCGTCCACCTGGTAGAAGCGCCCCCGGTAACGGACGCTGCCCTCGCGCAGCAGCGGGACGAGCACCGACAGGTAGTCGCGCATATGCGCGGCGGGCTGCTGGCAGGCGAGGCCGTGCAGGTCCTCGATGACCGGCCGGTGCGACACGCCCACGCCGAGCGTGAGGCGGCCGCCGCCGAACGCCTGCACGGTCGCGGCCTGCTGCGCCAGCGCCAGCGGGTGCCGCGGGTAGGTCGGCACGATCCCCACGCCGAGGCCGATCCGGCTGGGCCGGGTGCCTGCCACGGCCAGCACGCTGAGCGCGTCCACGCCGCGCGAGAAATGGACGGTCCAGGCGGACCCGAACCCCTCGGCCTCGGCCGCCACCACGTCACCCACGACGTCCTGCGGGCGCACCGGCGTGCCGAGCACCTCGCTCCCTGCCCCCATCGCGATCCGCATCCCCGCAGCATCCCGCCGCGCGGCCCGCCCGGGCCAACGTCCCGCCAGGGCAAGCCGCCACCCCCCGGTGGTCTGCGGATGACGAGCCTGGGCCGTCACGCCAGCGGGCCAGCGCAGTAACCGGGCCCTGCTCAAGGCCGGGCAGGTGACGTAGCGTGACTGCGTTATGCCGGCGCGGACGAGGAGGGCTGCTGACCCCGCTCCCGTACGCGGCGTCCAACTCCGCGGCCAGTGCGCCCGGGGTGAACCGGTCCGCGATCAGCCGCCGTCCGGCACCGCCCATGCGGGCCGCAACGGGCCGTCCCCGATCCAGACCGCGTACACGTCCGGCCGGTCCAGGGCGGCGATGGCATCCACGAAGGATTCGGGTGCTTTCTGGTAGTCGACCCGGCCCACTGTGCCCACGACCTTGCAACCGACCGGCACCCCGAGCCGTCGCCGTGCGGCGTCCCGGACCGCCGCGCTGGCTTGGGCATCTGGCCAGTCGATCGCCGGATTGATGACCCGCACCCGCTCGGGCGCCGCGATGTCCCGCCGTACCGCCTCGGCCGCGACGGCCCCGCCGACGGCCAGGAAGACGTCGGTGCGCCGCCCGAGGTAACGCTCGATGCCGACGTAGGCCGAACGGCGGGCCCGGGACTGGAACTCGTGGAACGGGAAGCCGTGGAACGTGTGCACCACACGTGGTGTCCCGGCCCGTTCCGCAGCCAGCCGGCCAAGGGCGCCGGCCTTCGCGCTGTGCGTGTGCACCACGTCGTAGCCCACCTGCGCCAGATGCTCGGTCAGCAGGCTCAAGCAGCGGAGATCTTGCCGGGGCGAGATCGGGGAAACGAGCTCGGGCAGGCTGCCCACGCGCAGGCCGGCCTCCACGGCGCGGCTGAGCAGCTGGTCGCCGCTGCCGTCCGCGTCAGCGAGGCCGTCGGTGTCGCCAGCGATGATCGTGGCCTGGTAGCGGTCCGGATCAAGCGCGAGAGCCCCGCGCAGCGCGACCCCGCCCGCGCCGGCCTGCAGCCGGGTGACCACCACGGCCACGGTGAGCCGGCTCACGCGGTGCCTGCCATCCGCAGCAGTTCACCGATCGGCGCGGGCGCGCCGTGCGCGGCCCGCACTTCTCCTATGCAGGGCAGCCGCGCGGCGAGCGCGGTGGCTACCCCGCTCACGTCCGGGTGCGCCGGCCCGATTCCCGTCGCGAGCGCCAGCGTGGCGGCGAACGGCCAGAAGCGCCGCAGTTCCCCGGCCATGTATGTCCCCGCTACCAGCGCGTGCGCCGCGTCCTCCGGCGAGAGTGGCCGGACCATGGTTTCCTCCCCGGCCGCGGCGCGACCGAGGACCACCAGGCGGTCCGGATCCAGGCACGGCACCCTCCCGGCCAGCGGGACCTCCCGGCGGCCATGCGGCGCAGCCGGGCCAGCCGGGCCGCCCTCGACCCGGAGCGGTTCCACCAGCCCGTAGGCGGTGCGTGAGTCACATGCGTAGATGTTGTCCGCGGTGGCGATCTCGCCGTGCGGTAGCCCCGCCGACAGCATCGTCGACTTCCCGACGCCGCTGGGCCCGGCGATCATCGTCACCCCGTCGGCGCCGGAGGTCACCGAGACGTGCAGCGGTACCCGACCGTGCTGTGACGCCCACCACAGCGCCGGGTAGTGCAGCAGGGTCTGGGCCGCGAGCAGCCGGAACCGCGACCCGAGCAGGACATTGGCGCCCCGGGTGGCCGACCGGGGGCGGTACCGCGCCGTCACATGCAGCGTGCGGCCCCGGGGCTCGACTAGCAGATCGAACACCGAGGAGCACGCGTCCGCGATGAGGGCGCGCGGGGGAACTGCCCATGCACCGCGGCCGACGTAACCTTGCGCACCCTCATCGGCCCCGCGAACTGGGCGCCCCTAATTCCCGGACGTCACCTCGCTGGCGACCCGGCGCGGATGCTGGTATCGAGCCGTTCGGATCCCGCCCGGGCAGGACGGCAGGGGCCTCCTCGGCGGCCGGGTCGGCCAGCTCGACAAGGTCTCTGCCGTGCCGTTTGGCAAGGTAGAGCGCCGCGTCGGCGAGCCACTCGAGCCGGTCCAGCGTCGTCGCGTGATCCGGGAAGCCGCCCACGCCGATCGAGGCCGTGACCGACACGTCGGTGCCCGGGAGGGAAATCTCGGCCACCGCCGCACGGACACGCTCGGCAATCTCCAGGGCCGCGGGACCTCAGTATCGGGGAGGAGGATCGCGAACTCCTCCCCGCCGTTGCGCCCGGCAAAGTCCCGGGCCCGCAGCACGCTCCGCAGCACCGCGCCTACATTCGCCAGGACATGGTCCCCGACGAGATGGCCCCGCTGGTCATTGATCTGCTTGAAGTGGTCCAGGTCGAGCAGGAGCAGCCCAAGCCGGATCAGCACCGGCCGGCCACCTGCCGGGGTGTCGTGCAACCGCCGCACATAACCGCTATGCACCCGCAGGGACCAGGCGCCGCACCCCGGGCACGCTGCCCGCACAGGCTGCCAGCGCGCCGAGATCACCAGCCCGTCTGCTGTGCACTCGACCCGCTCCATCACAACACCGCGAAGATGAGGAAGAAGATCAGCAATCTCTACCGCCCCGGCACCGGTGCCGCCGATGGCCGGCAGGACGGTGCGGCTGGCACACTGAGACGGCAACGAGGCTCCCGGGACGCTAGTGATCTTGGCCGGTCACCACGCGTCCTACCGGGGCCTCGCTGCATGCTTGCGGCAACACGCCACCCGCCGCCCAAATCGTGATCTTCAAGGCCCGGTCACCCACAGCTGACGATCACGGAATTCGCGCCAGAGCCCATCACGCTGGCAAGCGACAGTGCACGATCCGGGCCGCCCCAGCTCACGCCGATGGGGAATGTTAGGATCTTTCCAATAGACTGCTTGACTTGCCCGCTACCTGCGACCGCAATTCCAGGCCACCACTGGCTGTTCCCGTCACAGGACTCGGAGGAACCGCTTTGTTGTCACTCACAGTGCTTGGCTCCTGTGGGACCTTTCCGGCCCCGGACCGCGCTTGCTCCGGCTATCTCGTCCAGATCGAGGCAAATGGCAACGCCCCAACGTCTCTTGTAATAGACGTTGGCTCCGGTTCGTTGGCCAACCTTCAGAAATTCTCATCAATTCATGACTTGGATGCTGTCTGGCTTAGCCACCTGCACCTTGACCATTGTAGCGATCTAATCTTGGCCTACTATCTAGCTAAGTTTAGTGCGAAACAGCGCGATAGACCTCTTCCTGTATACGGTCCTCCAGGATGGCATGATCATCTCTGTCGCGCCTCAGCCTCTGAGCGAGACCTCTCTGACTTTTTTGAAATCCACGAACTCCACAATGGTGCTCAGCTTGACCTTGGACCAGCCAAACTCACCGCTATCCGCACCCTCCACTCCGTTGAGACCTACGGCCTAAGACTTACGCATGGCAGCACTACAATCGGCTATTCGGCGGACACCGCGTCGTGCGATGCGGTCGGTGAGATTGCCAATCAAGCAACCCTTTTTCTCTGTGAAGCCGCCGTTCCGCATCACAAGCGTGAATATCCTCCCAACCACCTGACGCCGGGTGAAGCAGCTACCTGGGCTCAACGGGCAAGCGCGTCCAATCTCGCCCTAACTCATATTCGCCCTGACGCCGATATAACAGTGACGCTCCAACAGGCCATGCAGGACTTTCATAGCCCGGTCCGCATTGCTCGCGAGGGTGACGTATTCGAATTTTAGTACGCGCATTGAGTCATCCGGGTGCCTCTCCGCCGACGTCCTGAGCTACACCTCCGCGGCGAGCGCAGGAAGCCAGCCAAGAATGGGTCGTGGTCGTGATCAGAGAGCGGTCTGGGAGACGGAGATGTCGTCGAAGTCGATGTCGTAGGTGCGGCCGGTCGCGGTATCACCCATATGCAGGATGGTGATGAGGTTGGTGCCCATGTTCTGGCCGGTCAGGCTCAGGTCGGACACCGGGATGCCATCCAAAGAGACGTCCACGCTGCTGGCGGTGCCGTCGACCACCAGGTGCAGAACCACCTGGTGCCAGCCACCTGTGGGCATGGCCGTGGTCTTCGTCGTGGTGACGCTGCCGATGTTGTTCCGCAACGCCAGCTTCCCGGTGGGACTGAGGTACAGGTTCATGATCGATGCGCTCTGGTGCTGCTCCGGAAGCCGATCAGTTTGGCAGACGTGGACCTGCTCACCACGTACACCCAGGCCGTGGCGTAGAGCAGGGAGTAGGCGCCGCCGGGAGGGTCCTTTAGGCATATGTGTGCACATGTGGCTCGCCCCGGTGGTCGATTCCTCCGCCCCGTAGCTGCCGCTGTGGGCGTGAGCCGTCTCGGGTTCATGCCATCGACAGTGGGTCGCCGACTCGAAGCCATCCGAGAAGAGCGTGCCCGCATTCGGAGTATTCACTGTAAGCGTCCCGCTAGGCGTGGTGTTCCCTGCGGCGTCATAGGCGACGACCTGATTGGTATAGGTCATGCCCGCGACGCGGTGGAGTCGGTGTAGCTCGGCCCGGCGAGGGACGCGATCACCGACCCGTTCCGGACGGCGTGGTAGCCGACCACTTCAACAGCGTCCTAGCTCGCGCTGCTTAGCGGCGGGTGATCGGGTTGCCCCGCAATCAGCTCCCAAAGTTATAGGTCTGGACGTCGAAGGTGCGCCCCAGTTCGTCGGTTGGGGTCACGGTGACCGTGTTGCCGTTCACAGTTACCAGCAGGAAGTGGTAGACTTGGCTTGCCGAGGTTGGCTTCGGCGCGCTGCCGCAGCTGCTGCCTGTGCCGCTCGAGCCGCTCCAGCCGATCCCGTACGCGTCCGTGGCCGCACAGCCGGGGCCGCCGCCTATCTTCGATAGAGCGGCACCTCCGCCGCCGGTGACGTAGCTGATGATGCCTCCGAGCGGTGCGGTGTTGCGCTGGTACAAGTGCGCGTGCCCGTTGAAGGCCATCGCCACGTGGTACTGGTTCAGCAGCCCCTCCAGGTGCCCGGCCCCGTCCAGGAACGTATCGGAAGTCTGCGAGCTCTGGTCTGAGTGCAGCGGATAGTGGAATACGGCGAACTTGACTTCGCCGGCGTGGGCGGCGAGATCATTTTGCAGCCACGTGTATTCGTCCTGCTGTGCGCCAGGCGCCCAGTGTGCGTCGTAGTCGTCCTGGTACTGGCTGCCCGTTCCGAGGTTCGCTGGATCCCAGGAAGCGTCGAGGATGTAGATGCGGGCGTTGCCCTCGTCGAATGCGTACCAGGCTGTCCCATAACTCTTGGCGGTAATTCCGTCGAAGCAGCAGTACGAGGCCATCTGGTCTTGCCCGCCAGAGGCGGCCGCGACGACATCAGAAGGCCAGTTGCTGAGAAACGTGCCGGTGGGGGCGTGGTTGCCAATCGCGTTGAACATTGGCATGGACTTGCCTACAACTGTCCAGTACTGCGGGCCGAAGACTGCGCTGATGTCCTGCCCGGATTGCTGGAGGTCGCCGTAGCTCGTCTGGCTGCCCGCCGGGTAGCCGGTGTCGCCTGTGCCGACGACAAAACGAGCGCCGCTGGCGGCGATTTGCTGCATGACGTTGGCCTGGTCGGGGTTTCCGGTGGCGTACGTCTTTCCCCAGTCACCGATCACGGCAAAGGAGAATCGTTCGGTGGAACCGGCCGGAACCTGGCTGCTGAACTGGGGTGTCGGGTCACTGCCCAGCAGGTCGGTTTGGGACGTTCCGAGGTATGGCCGGTAGCAGTAGGAGGTACCCGCCTGCAGCGGCGACAGCTGTGCCTTCCACTGGTATTCGCCGACGCCGTTTACCTTAATGAAGGTCTTTGTTGCCGTTGCCGTGTGAGCATTACACGACTCAACGCCCACTTGCCCCCACTTGACGACGGCTGAGATCTTGGCCGTATCAGTGCCAAAGTTCACGGTGGCGTTGGATCCGACGACGTCGGTCAGGTACGGGTAGCGCGTGAGCTCGGGATTCAGGCTGGCGTGAGCGGGCGCTGGAGCTGCGACCGCAGAGGCGAGCAGGAGCACTCCGGCCAGCAACGCATAGCACGATGCTGCAGTCTTGCTTGGGTGCCGTCTGACGGCATGAACAGGATAAGACGCACGACTTGTTGATACGTTCATGTTTCCCCCCACGCGGGACGATCCCGCGTTGGCACGCCCTACGTGGGCGCTCGATTTTTCAAGCCGGTAGATAAGCGGTTCCGGACGGTATGGGCTGAATATGCCGCGGAAAGGGTGGGCGGACATTCAGTGGTGTCGCCGGTCATCGCGCGGCAACCTCCTTGGTCAGTGGTTAACGCTATAGGTGCGGTAGTAGATGAGCTCACCCGCCTCTCCACTGGGAGCGAGGCTCTGTCTCAGGAAGAGGGTGAACACGAGAGCCATGGCGCCCGAGGGTCCGCGCAGGTCGGTCACGGTCGGGTTGCCGAAGCTACGACTACCCTGATTGGTGCGGATGTGCAGCGGGACAGCCCGGCGGGTCCTCTCGTCGTAGAGGTAGATATGCCACGCGGGCCCAGTGCCAGCCTGAGCCTCGATGAGCTCAAACGACGCACCGAGGAACCTGACGGCATCCCGGTCGCCGATCTTTCCCGAGACGCCGTCCGCGCGCAGCGCCGCATCAAGGGCAGTATCCGGTCGGGCCGACCATGAGGAGAAATTGGTGAGGACACCGAGCCCCGGCCGGTCCAGCCCGAGCGGCAGACTGTAGTGGAAGCCCACAGCGATACGTGAGTGGGACAGGTCAGGCGACAGGACTGCCGAGATAATATTCGGCGTTCCTTCCTCGCCGGCGCCTAGCGGTGCGAGGGTATGCGGCGCTTCGAACGTTCGGTCCGCTCGGCCGGCCAGCAGTGCGGCGAGGCTGGCGTAGTGGCGGAAGCGCAATCGCGGCCGCAACCCGGCCGCCTGGTTGGCGGATGCCTCATCTGCGAGCAGGTAGCCAGAATCGGCGAGTGCGGCGATGGTGGGCTGCGAGGCGTCGTTATCCAATTGCGCCTTGGACGTCCAATGCAGCAGGTCACGCGATCCCGCCAGGTAAACGCGGAATGCTCCCTGCGGGCCGCTGTGATACACGCCAAGGTAGCCGCCGCCGGGCCGCGGGATGATCTTGAGGGTGTCCATGCTCCGCCCATGATCATCCCGAGCAGCGTAGCGGTGCCCAGTCGCCTTGGGCACGTTATCGATGGCGCCGCTCAGCACTGCAGCGGGCGGCCGGCCGGAGAGCACGCGGGAACTTGTCCGGACCACCAACACCGGCGGATGTGCACCCTCCCTGCTGTCGTACTGCCCACTGCCGCTGCCGACCTGGGTGAGGGCCACCCTGACCACTCCGTTGCCCAGGACGAGCGGGGTGACGTCGACCGTTACCCACGCCTTCGCGGAGACCATGCCGGTCTGCGCCACTGTCTCGCCGAGCGCAGGGGCGGTTGCGTCGGTGATGGAGTTCTCATTCCATGAACGATCGACCGCGTGGACCGCGGCGCCCCGCAGGTCGGCCACGTTCGACCAGAACCGCAGCTTTGCCGAGGTGACGGTGCCGGAGAGCCCTGCCAGAGAAAAGGTGAGGTAGGAGAGGATCTTCGGCCGGGATGCGGTCCGCAGCACCGGGGAGTTCCCTGTATTCACGGCCGGACGTGCCGAGGAGACGTAAGCGTCGCCCACCGGTGAGAAAGGGATCGACGTTACTGCGGGGGCTCGGCTAGGGGGCGGGCCGCTGGGCCGGGTCACGGCCCACCATGTGAGGGGCACGGCCACCGCCAGCGCGACGGCCAGCGCCAGCAATCTCCACGAGGGCCGCCGCCCGTCGGCCGACGTCACGTCGGCACCCGCCGACCGGGGCTCAACCGGCCGCGGGGCACCGTCTGGCCGCAGGGTACCGTCTGGCCGCAAGCCGACATTACCGGCTACCTTTTCCGGTTCCTGGCGGGCCCCCTTGGGGCGTGAGTTTGACATCATCTCCGCCGGACCATGAGATTCTGCTCGGCGTTCCGGAACCGCCCTGACTTGCTGGCGTAGATATGCACAGTGAAGCTGCCGGGCGCGTCCAGCGCAACCAGTCTGAGGTCGGCACGGCCGAGTGAGTTGGTGGACCCGGCCTTCCATCGCACGCCCAGCCCTCGGCTGTTGATGATTTCCATGAAGAGATGCACCTGACTTGCGTGAATGGTCTTACCGGGCATGATCAGTCGGCAGCGTACCTGGAGTGTGAATGGTGCGCCCACTGCCACCGAGGCTGGGGCGGCCACGGTGAGCACCAGCCGGCCAGGTCCCGCATGAGAACCCGCGGGCCCGCCCGGTGCTGACCCTGGGGCAGCATTGGGCACCACGATGCGCCACACGGGGTGCAGCTCGGCCCGGCCGTGCAGGTTCTTGTTGATCACCCAGGTTCCGTAGAAGGTAGCCCGCTGACCGAGTGCCGGCAGCGCGACGTCGGGCAGATCCGCGGGGATGACCCGGGCCGGCAGGAGGCCGTGGTCGGCCGGCGTAAGGAACCGCCGGTAAGGCGGGTCGACGGCGACCAACACCTGCCAGTCGCCGTCGCCCGGCTTGTACTCAACCTGCTGGACAATGCCGCTCGCGGTGGCGCATTTCGCGACCACCTCCAGGCGACCCGGATCGTGGACGTGTGCCAGTGGGCTGGCGGGGCAGGGGGCGGCGCCGGGGCGCCATCCGGGCGCGCTCGGGGAGCTGCGGAGTACCCCCCCTGAGCCGAACAAGGCATACAAGACGGCCCCCACGGCGACGACGAGGACAGCGACGGTGAGTGCCGCCTGCAGGCGGTTGAGCCGGTGCGCGCCGGGGTGATCAGTGCTGACCGGCTCTCGGGCCGCCTTCGCCTGATCTGGCCTCATGGCAGTCACCGGTGGCTCCGGGGATGAATGATCGTGGTGAAGTGGTCGGCCGTGTCCCTCACGAAGAGCAGCCACCGTGATTGTGCACCAGCAGGCAGCGGGAACGCCAGGGTGATGGATCCATGGCTGTCGGCTTTGGTGCTCGTCATGAACCGGCCGTGATATATGGCCGTCACGAGCCCGCCGGGGGGGTATCCCGAGCCTTGGACCGTCACCCGGTTGCCAGAGATCCTGGCGGTCAACGCAGGTTTCAGCAGCTTGAGCGAGCCGTTGTTGCCAGCGCCGTCTTTGACCACCAGTTGCCAGTGACGGAATATCCGCGTGGGTGCCTGGAACAGCACGGATATGCTGCCGTCACCAGCCGACCTCCCGCGCGCGAGGACCACGCCGTGGTAGGTGACCGTAACTGGCGAATTGGGCTGGAAGCTCACGCCGGTGACGGTAGCGAAGCCGTTTTCGGTGCTATAGGCGATCAGCGGTTTGGGCACGACGAGCGACGCGTACCGGCCGGTCGAATCGGTAACGACGATAAGGTACCGGGGCCGTATGAGGGTCGGGAGTGCGAGCGGCAGGGTCACCGCGCCAGCCGCATCTGCACGTCCGCGTGCCACCTGCTTCCCGTTGTATGTGGCGGTCAGCGCAGCGCCTTCGGTGAAACCGGCTCCGTGCAGTGTGACCGTCGAGCCGCGTACGGTGGACGACAGGACAGGATGCGGCTGCCTGGCAGTAAGCCGGTAGATCCAGGCACGGCCCTCATGATTGTAATAAACGGTATGCACGAGCTCACCGCCATACCGCTCGATGAGCAGCCGGAACTGGCGCTGCGTAGAGGCCTCGACGACCTGGCTCTCCGCCGGTGGATCGTCTGCGGCGGTGGTGTAGTAGACCAGGTAGGAGATCTGGCCGCTGGCGATCAGCGGGGGCGGCCAACGATTTATCCAATCCCGCGGTGTTCGTGCTCCGGGGGCTGGCGCTGAGGCCTGGATGATCCGCCCGCCCGGCAGTACTGTGGCGAGGTTGAAGCGGCCGAACGGATAGGCGTTGTGGTGAGCGTAGAACGCGAATACGTACTGGGCGGATCCGTGCGAGATCGTCATGACGCCCGCACTTGGCGGTGTCTTAGCGGCCATCCACATCGCCGCGTCCTTCAGGCCGATGAAGCTGTTGTCCCGCAAGGTCGTTTGCAGGTATGGCACGGCCGTGGCGACCACCACGAGCGATAGCGCGCCAGCTGAGACCTGCCGCAGAGGGTGTGCTCGCGGCCAGCGGATGTGCTCCTCCAGCCATTGAAGCAGGGCGCCCAGTGCCCTGCCGGACAGGATGGACAACGCCGGGGTGGCTGGCAGTAGGTAATTGAACGCCTTGAGTGGATAGAGCTCGTAGAACCCAATGACCGCGAGCAGCCAGAGCAGCAGCAGCGCGTCAGCGCGCGACCGTCGGCCGATCGCGAACGCGATGCCCGTGATCCAGAGTGCGAGCATCAGCGGGCCCTCGTAGGAGACCAGGACCCGTCCGTAGTAATACCAGGGGACGTCGCTTGCGCGTCGCACGCTGGTCGACAAGAACTCCAGGAAGACCGGCCCGTTGATTGCGAGCTGTACCAGCATCGGAGTCAGCGCGACGATGAACACCGCTGCGGCCACGAGTAGGCGGCGCAGGGTGAGTTCCTGCAGCGACCGGGCGAGCAGCAGGTAGCCCGCCAGGACCAGCAAGACGAGCCCGCCCGGGACCTTCGCCTGAAGCGTCAGGGCGGCGGCGGCGGCGAAGCCATACAACCAGCCGCTGTGCCTTGTGGAGATCCACTTGACCGCGCAAAGCATGGCGACGCAGAAGAAGAAGGTGAGCGTAGAGTCCAACAGGGCCAGGCGGCCGAGTGAGACCGAATAGGCACTCACCGCGAGCAGCAGTGCCGACAACAGCCCAGTGCGCCGACCGAAGAGTGTCGCTGCGACCCAGTAAGTGACCAGCACGGTCAGGATGCTGAAGGAAGCGGCCACAACGCGTGCGGTCACGTCCCCGACTCCGAGCACCCGGTAGACGACCGAGAGAATCTCCTGGAACAGCAGGAAGTTTGAGTTCCCGCGGCCGGTGAGGATGAAGTACCGACCGAAGCCCTTGGCGCCGGCGAGGACAGCGGCCTGCCCGGCATAAACCGCCTCGTCCCCACGCAACCCAACCCGGCCAAGGTCCCAGAGGCGGAGGAAAGCAGCGATCCCCGTAATCGCGATCAGCGGCAGGTCAAGCCGTTTCAAAGTTGCGCTGGCGAGCGACGCCCACCTGTCCGGTCCGCGGCGGGCGGCCGGGCCGTCGCCCGCCATGTCATCTCCGCGAGGCAGGTTCGTCTTCAGTGGCAAGATGCCCACCTCTTATCTCCCTTCGCCCTCGTGTAGGTCAGCTGCCAGGTGACCCTGAGACACACCCTGTCGCTCTGCTGGCTCCGCTAGAAGGGCGACAGCAGGGGGAGGAGCCGTGCCCACATCCATTAGTGCCCGGCCTGGAGCCGGCTTCCGGCGCCTCATAAGTGGCATCGCCCCGTACCGGAGTCATGGAAGGACGACCCTGCTACAGACTCGAACCGCCAGCTGTAACTAAGCGGGCGCAGGGTCAGTACCAGGACACCAAATGCAGTGTCGTTCCGGACGACACTGTTCGGCTGAATCTCCTTGAACCCGTAGTGGCTCTTGCCGCCGGTCCCGACGACAAATTCGCGCAGGCCAGACGGGTCGGCGTGGCCGAACGGGTTCTGTGGGGCGAAACGTTCGTAATCATGCTCGTGTCCGTTGAGCACTATGTCGGCATGGGCAGCAAACAGGTCCCGCCAGAAGGCGCCGTAGGCCGGTTCGTTGCCATGCTGGCCGGAGCTGAATCGCGGCTCATGCCAGTACGCGAGCGTGCACGCGGAAGGATGCTTCCTCAGGTCTGCCGCGAGCCACCTCTCCTCCGCGGATCCGCTGAAACAGCCGCCGATGAAGGAGCATTCAGCGTTCAGCGCGATCAGGTGCCAGGCTCCCAGGTTGAAGCTGTAGTAGCCACGGCTGGGCGCGCCCGCGGCAGCGCCAAAGTAGCCGTAGTAGCCATCAGCATCTCGGCTTAGGTACTCATGATTGCCCGGCACAGGATGACTGATCGCCTTAAACCGTCCCCAGCTCGGGCCGTAGAAGAGCGCGTAGCTCTTGCCCCGGCCGACGGGGTACTGGTTGTCACCGAGCGGAAGCAGAGCCGTTGGATGGAGCTTCAGGATCAGATTGCTGGTGGCCATTTGGCGGCAGGTGGCGCCATGCGCCTTCGGCACGTCCGTCGGGCCGCAGGCGATGTCGCCGCCAGCGACGACGAGAGCGTTGGCGTGCGAAGGGGAGTCCGGAGGCCGCCCGCAGGCGGCAACCCATGCAGGCGTAAGCACAGTGAGTCCGAGCAGGAAGGTGAGCATCCGGCGTCGAGTATGCGGAAGGCTGCGTTTGGTCGGATCGGCCATCGGCGTGATCTCAGGCATCAGCAGCCGAATCCGGGTGCGCTGTGCCGGTGTGGCCCTGGGCCACGGCGACGGGGGCGTTTTCCGCGCCCGGGTGACTCAGCGGGAGAGCCTCATCTTGGGACCTAAGCGCTGCCGGGCCTTCAGCGCTCAGGATGCGACGTGACTTCACATAGCCCCCCCGTAGGCGAGCCCGTCATCCCAGCGTGGCCACGCGTCGGCCCTGGCCTGCTGCGGCTTTCCCGCGTTGCCGGAGGAGTCGGCTGTCCGCCAATCGCCGGGCTCGATCAGCTGGGGGATGTCGTCAGCCCAGCTGAAGGTGTTGGACGCCAGGGTGCGGACCCGGAGGTGGGTGAGGAATCCGGCCAGGATGTCGCGTTCCGTCCTGCGAAGCTGCTGGTAGGTCTGGCCGCCGATGCTGATGGCGGGAGCCAGGTAGCGGAACGGGGGGAAACCGTAGGCATCGTCGGTGTTGGCCAGCAATTGGGTGAGTGCGCTGGCGCGGTCGAGATCGGCGAGCCGCGGCTCGCCGCGCTCGATGATGAACAGCTCGCGCACCCGGGTGGCGCTGGTCATCCGGCAGGGCAGCAGCCGGTCCACGGTGTACTTGGGCGGCGGGATGAGGATCTGAGTGAGCGCGTTGATGCCCATGATGGGCAGGTTGAACCGGGCGAGGGCCATGCCGATGGAGCGGCCGCCTTTGGAGTGCAGGCGGCTCTGGACCTGCAGTCGGCGCCACTCGGACCGGGTCAGGTCATCAGCGTTCACGGCCCGCAGGGTGTGCGCGCTGATCGTCAGCGGCTTGGGGAAGCAGCAGGCGTTGCCCTCAGCGTCGATGACGGTCATGTCGTCGGACAGGAACTTGCCGCCGTGCTCGCGCAGCAGCCGCAGCACCGTGCCGGTCTTTCCCGTGTCGGTCAGGGCGGACAGCATGACCCCGGTGCCGTCGAGCTCGACGCACGCCGAGTGCAGCAGCATGCGGCCGCGGGAGACCATCATGAACCGCAGCAGCGGCTCGAGGATGTTGGTGTAGACGACGTGCGAGGACCGCGCCAGCAGCGGGCCCACCTCGACATCGGTGCGCTCGCCGAGGGTGGCGCGGAAGTTGGCGCCGAGCCGCCCGAGGTGCTCTTCGTACCGGATGACCGTCGGATCAGCCGACTCCATCATGGCTGCGCGCCTGCGCGGCGTCCTGGCGCCCACGTCACCGACGCGCACGGCGATGTCCACATCCGCGTCGGGCACCCACTGGGCACGGAAGAACTCCAACTCGGGGAGCATGATCTGGGACCCGATGGTCACCACGCCCGCCACGTCGTAGCGGTACGTCAGATAGCGGGAGCGCTTGCGGCTGGCCGGAAGCGGTCCGTCATGCCCGTCCGCACCGGACGGGTCGGTCAGGTCGACCAGGACGCGGACCGGGTCGCGGCTGGTGTCCTGGGTTACCGACGCGAAGATGGCCCGGTCGCTCACCACGAAGCGGACCACGAACAGCAGGACCAGGGTGATCCCGTTGGCGATCAGCACCCCCAGGCCGCGGTCCACGAGCAACTGCAGGACGGGCAGGCGGGCCAGCAGCAGCAGGTTGTTCATGGCGAAGAAACGGACCGCCCGGCCGAGCCGGGTACCGTGCGCCCGCTTGCGGTACAGCAGCAGGTCGACCAGCAGGAAATTCCAGGTGGTCGAGGCCTGGGTGGCCAGGGCCGCGCCGACCAGGTGATTCCAGCCCAGGGTGTGATAGAAGAACCAGAGCGCGGCGGTGTTGACGAACACGCCGCTGCCGCCGATGATCCCGAAGCCGACAAAACGCAGCGCCTGGCGGATCTTGTCCGAGCGCGTGGACGGTGCGGTACGCAGCTGCCTGGCCAGCCGTGCCCGGCGCAGCCGGAAGAGGTGGCGCAGGAAGGTCATTCCCTCGCGGAACGACGCCTTGGACTCGCCGGCGTTGCGCGGGGCGAAGCAGTACGCCACCTCGGCGACCCGGGCCACCGGGTTGCGGACCAGGATCTCCAGCAGGATCTTGAAGCCGTCGGGACGCAGCGCGTCCAGGTTCACCGCCGAGCGCCGGAAGGCGAACAGCCCGCTCAGCGGGTCGCTGACCATGGCCAGGCGGCGCGGGAACATGCTCTTGACCAGCCGTGTGGTGCCGGAGGAGACTAGGGCTCGGCCGTTGCCGTCCAGGCCGTCTGAGGGGCTGCCGCTGCCGTTGTAGCGGGTACCCACCACGATGTCGCTGTCGTGGCGCATCGCGGTGCTGGCCAGTACGGCAGCGGTCTCCGGCGGGTGCTGCAGGTCGCCATCCATGACCAGCACCCAGTCCCCGCGGGCGTGCCGCGCGCCGGCGATGACGGCGCTGCTAAGGCCGCCCTTGCGGGAGTCCGGGCGGCGGTGCAGCAAGCGCACCGGGACGGTGCGGCTGCGCGCATGCAATGCCAGGGTGTCGGGGGTGGCGTCATCACTGTCGTCAACGACGATGATCTCCGCATGCAGCGGCGCTACTGCCGGGCAGAGCCCGTCGAGGAGCACTTCAACATTGCGTTCCTCATTGCGCAGCGGGACAACCACGGTGAGATTGGCGGTGCTGCTGGAAGCCGCCGCCTCATTAAGGCTCACCAGAGCCAGATGCCGTGCGCGCTGTCCCTCCAGATTATCGGCTGCTGACTGGGGCGGGGAGCCGTACTGCAGAGCGGGCGCGGTTGAATCAGTAGTCACGATGAATTCCCCTGGCTCTTTAAAACGTCCGCGCAGCATGCAACAACGACGGACCACTGGTCACTGGCATTCCTCGTGCCTTCGAGCACAAAAAGGCCAATAGCACCCAGTGCCGACAGAGCGGGGAAGCACCGAGCAATATGTGGGCAGACTCGCAAGTCTGACGATCCGCCCAGAGCAAACCACCTACGTACGGTCTGGCCCAGACCGATTTAGTCGCACATCAATCGTCACCCCTCCCCGTGGCGGCTAATGCCGCCCGCATGCATGCGCGCAGATGACCCCGCCAACACCGAAGGAGGTTCACCTCAAGTTACCGAGCCCCCCCTCGGCACCGCCTTCGGCGTGAGCCGAACAGCGCAAGCCACTTTGCTCAGTTCTGACCTTAGCAGGACAAGAGCCATATGCAATACGGAAGCCTGTCATCTCATGTTGGTTGTTTGTTAACTGTCCCTCGGACTTTGACTTCGTAGCGTGAGGAGTCATAAGCGAAGAGTCATCTCAGCTGTGATTACAGTACGTCACATCAACAATACGTATAGCAATCGACGGGTCATTCGGCCGAAACGGCAATGGCGAAGTAGCAGGTTAGACGCATGAAAGGCTGACGCGGCCGCTTCGCCGATGTCTCTTCTGCGTTCCGCCAGGCCCTAAAGAAAGTCGCCCAAACCCTCACATTTCGCAATTGCCCGTCAGCAGCGACCACGGCAGCGAATTCCCCCGCCTCACTGCGCTGGGCCTCTGACCCGATTCCGCGAGTGAGTGGGTGACACGGCACCGCAAATGCCGATAGGTGCCGCCCTGACCTGGGATGATGATCATTGCTACGTAACGATCATCTCAGCGAGGAAGGCACCTATCTGGTGGCCAGGATACGCGGCAGGAAGCGGAAGCGCCGGCAGGCGCGGGTCGGCGCGCCGGATGCGGCGCTGACCCCGAGCGCGGGGCTGGCTGCGGTCAGCGAGTTGTGTGACCGGCTGGGCGTGATCGAGGCGATCGATACGGCGGTCGGCCCGGTAAAGTAGCGTGATCGCGGCTTAGGGGCCGGGCAGCTGCTGCCCCGGATCGCGTCGGCGCAGCTTGC
>WNGB01012700.1_pt1 | contig 23720 bp, 23 predicted proteins | sample 5400681 | NCBI WGS metagenome assembly WNGB01 (sample SAMN13153367, study PRJNA577476) | soil metagenome | isolation source: 115 cm soil or saprolite under grassland replicate 2 | place: USA:California | collected 2016-06-15
GTCGAGCAGCGGCGCGAGCTTGTCCCAGCGAGAGATCTCGCAGCCGTTCGCGCGAGAGAAGGAGGCGTTGACCCCCGCGCCGGAGAGCGTCGCCTCCTGGTCGCCGCCGTAGATCTGGGTGCAGGCGACATCGCCGGCAGCGGGCTCCAGCGCGTCCTCGTGCTCGAGGAGCGCGTCGCAAGCGCTGACCGGGTCGGGGTGGGAGCCGCCGTCGGGGTCGCAAGTCAACGTGGCCGTACGTGCTTCGCCGCCACGACCCGTGGGCCAGTAAGTGACAGTGAGGTCGTAGCGCGGCGGGCGGTCGTCTCCAGCGGCCTCCGTGCCTCCGCATCCTGCCGCCAGGGCAAGCGCTAAAAGAAGCGCGACCCGACCTACAAGCCCCACGGGTTGACGGGCTTGCCGCCCGTCGAGACGAAGACGGTCTTCGTCTCCAGATACATCTCGATCGTCTCGAGCGAGCCTTCGCGGCCGAAACCGGATTGCTTGTAGCCGCCGAACGGCAGTCCCGGGAAAGCCGTGTTCGGGAGGTTGATGCCGATCACTCCGGACTTGATCTGACGCGCGAGCCGGTGGCCTCGGCCGGGGTCCGACGTCCAGACGGTCGCCGTAAGCCCGTACTTGACGTCGTTCGCGATCCGGACCGCCTCCGCCTCGTCCTCGAAGGGGATGACCGTGACCACCGGGCCGAAGATCTCCTCCTGCGCGACCGCCATGCGGTTCTCCACCCCCGCGAGCACCGTGGGGGGATAGAAGGCGCCGTCGCCGTCGGTGGGCTCGCCACCCGTGATGACCTCGGCCCCCTCCTTGCGCCCGGTCTCGACCAAGCCGTGCACCTTGTCGCGGTGCGCCTGCGAGATCAGCGAGCCCATCTGCGTCTCTGCGTCGAGAGGATCGCCGACCTTCATCTTCGCGGCGGTCTCCGAGAAGCTGTTGACGAACTCGTCGTAGAGCGGTCGCTCCACGAGAACGCGCGAACGGGCATCGCAGCTCTGTCCGGCCGCGTAGTAGATCGCGTAGACGGAGGAAGGCACCGCGTCCGCGAGGTTCGCGTCCGCGAAGACGAGGTTCGGGCTCTTGCCGCCAAGCTCGAGAGAGAGCCGCTTCACGGGCTCGGCGCAAAGCCGCATGATCTCCGAGCCGGTGGCCGTCGACCCCGTGAACGCGACCTTGTCCACTCCCGGGTGCTGCACGAGGTAGGAGCCGGTCGTCGGCCCGTCCCCGGGGACGATGTTGACGACACCGGCAGGAATCCCCACCTCGGCGGCCAGCTCGGCCACACGGAGGACCGTCAGAGGAGTCGCGGGGTCCGGCTTGAGCACGACCGTGCAGCCGGCGGCGAGCGCAGGCGCCAACTTCCAGGCGGCCATCATGATCGGGTAGTTCCAGGGGACGATCTGCGCCGCGACGCCGACGGGCTCCTTGAGGGTGTACGCGAGGATGGATCCGCCGATGGGCGTCGTTCGCCCGGCGATAGATGCGATCGCCGACGCGTACCAGCGGAAGTTCTCTGCGGAGACCGCGACCTCGCCCTTGACGGAGGACACCGCCTTCCCCACGTTTCGCGTCTCGAGCTCAGTCAGCTCCTTGCGGTTGGCAACGATCGCGTCGGCGAGCGCGTGTAGGAGGCGTGAGCGCTCGTTGGGAGGGGTCTTCCCCCAGGGACCCTCGAGCGCAGCCCTTGCAGCCTCGACCGCGCGGTCGACGTCGGCCTCCCCCGCCATCGCCGCCTTGGCAAGCGGCGCACCGGTCGCGGGCTCGGTGAGCTCACGGACTTCCCCGGATGCTGGCTCGACAGTCTCTCCGTCGATGAAGAGCCCGAACTCGCGCTGCGTGACAACCGCCATGGGGGGCAAGATACCGGCATGACGCAGGCGCGAGTGTTCTTCTACGGGCTGACAGTCCTCTTCCTCCTCGGCGTCGTCGTGCAGTTCTTCCTTGTCGGCCTCAACGTTTTCGGCGGCACCTCGATCGAGTCCCACCGGGTGCTCGGATTCATCCTTTCGGCGGCCGCGCTCCTCCTGATCATCCTCGCCCTCGTCGGCCGACTTCCGCGGAAGACGGTGCTGCTGACCGTCCTCCTGCTCGGCCTCACCATCCTCCAGAGCGTCCTCGTGAACGTCCACATCGACGAGGTGGGCGCCCTCCATCCCGTGAACGCGCTCGTGATCGCGTTCGTGGCGTACGGGCTGATGCAGCGCTCGCGCAACTATCTGGCTTCGAAGATGGCCGCCTGACCCTGGCCGACCCCGACGCAGAGCGTCGCGAGCCCGTAGCGCCCCTCCCGCCGCCGTAGCTCGTGGAGCAGGCTGACGACGAGCCGCGCGCCGCTCATCCCGAGCGGGTGGCCGATGGCGATCGCGCCTCCGTTGACGTTCACGCGCTCCGGGTCGAGTCCCAGCTCGCGGATGACCTGGAGGCTCTGAGAGGCAAACGCCTCGTTGAGCTCGACGAGATCGAGGTCGTTCACGTCGAGACCGACCCGCTCGAGCAGTTTGCGCACCGCGGGCACCGGCCCGATGCCCATGACCCGTGGATCGACGCCGGCGACGGCGCTGCCGACGAACCGGCCGAGCGGTCGGGAACCGAGCTGCTCGGCCTTCTCCTCGCTGGCGACGACGAGCGCAGCGGCGCCGTCGTTGATCCCGCTCGAGTTTCCGGCGGTGAGGCTCCCGCCTTCGCGGAACGCTGGCTTGAGAGCCGCGAGCTTCTCGGCGTTCGTGTCCGGCCGGGGATGCTCGTCGCGCTCGACGTCGCCGACGGGAACAAGCTCCTCGGCGAACCGGCCTGCTTCGTCGGCGGCGGCCCAGCGCCTTTGGCTCTCGAGCGCGAAGGCGTCCTGCTCCTCGCGCGAGATCGACCATCGCTCCGCCACGTTCTCACCCGTCTCGCCCATCGACTCGAGTGGAAACATGGACTCCATTCGTGGGTTCGGGAAGCGCCAGCCGAGGGTCGTGTCCCAGACCGTCTGGTCGCCGCTCTCGGGCTTGCCCATGACGAGTGGCGCGCGGCTCATGGACTCCACGCCTCCGGCGACGAACAGCTCACCGTCTCCGGCCCGAATCGCGTGGCACGCTCCGATCACCGCGCTGAGGCCTGAGGCACAGAGACGGTTGACCGTCACGCCGGCGACCTCCTGCGGCAGGCCGGCAAGGAGAGCGGCCATGCGGGCGACGTTGCGGTTGTCCTCCCCCGCCTGGTTCGCAGCGCCGAAATAGACGTCTTCGATCTGCTCAGGAGGGACGCCTGCGCGCTCGACGGCGGCCGAGATCGCCAGCGCAGCGAGATCGTCGGGACGAACGCCTGCGAGGGCGCCGCTGTAGCGCCCGACAGGGGTCCGGACCGCAGAGAGGATGACCGCCTCGGCCACGACTCAAGTCTAGCCCTGCGTTTGACGATCACTTTCGGGTGAGGGCCCTGCCGCTCCTCCTAATCGCCCTGTTGCTCGCCGGATGTGGATTCGGCGGCGAGAGCGCGCCCGAGGCCGTGGTAGGCGACGGGCTGACCCGCTACGAGATCTCCTCGGGCCGCTTCTCCATCAGCGTCCCGGAGACCTGGCACGCGACGACCTCGTCGCAGATGCAGAAGGCGAGCTTCAAGCGGTTCGCCGACCAGAATCCTGCCTTCGCGGCCTACGCCAGCGCGGTGGCGAAGAAGAACTCGCCGTTCAAGTTCTTCGCGTATGACCCCGTCGTGCGCAAGCGCTTCGCCACGAACCTGAACGTCATCGTCACTCCCGTGCCCGCAGGCGTGACGCCCGAGAAGTACAAGCGGAGCGCGCTCGCGGAGGCGAGGGCGATCGCCGACTCGCGGCTTCACTCGAGCGAAGTCGACCTCCCAGCCGGAAAGGCACTGCGAATCGAGTACCGCTTTCGCTTCCGCTTGAACAGCCGCAGGCAAGGCGTCGCGACGACGCAATACGCGCTCCTGCTCGACGGCAAGAGCTACGTCCTCACGTACACGACTCTCCCGGCGCTCCGAAGCGACTACGCGAACTGGTTCAAGCTGTCAGCAGAGTCTTTCCAGCTCAACAGCCGCTAGCGCACCCTGGCCGCGCTGATTCAAGAGACGAAGTCGACGCGGACGGGCCGCTCGAAGGCACCGATCTGCTCGCCGCGCTGGAGGAGCTCGCTGACCGCCTCCCGGCCCTCGTCGCCGTAGTCCTCGGTCAATCGGTTCACGTACATGCCGACAAAGCGGTCTGCTAGGCGGGGATCGAGCCCGCGCCCGTACTGCAACGCGTAGGAAAGCGCCTCCTCACGGGATTCGAGCCCGGCGCCGATCGACTCCCGCAGCACCTCGGAGAGCTCGTGAAGCGTTTCTTCGCCGAGGTCGCGCCGCGCGACGTTGATGCCGAGTGGGAGCGGCAGACCCGTCTCCAGAAGCCACCATTCGCCGAGGTCGACAACGGCGTGCAGCCCGTACTGCTCGTACGTGAGCTGACCCTCGTGGATGAGCAGCCCGGCCTCGGCACGACCCGACGTGACCTCTTCGATGATCTCGTCGAACGGCACCTCACGGAACCGGTACTCGCCGCCCAGATACATGCGGAGCACGAGGAAGGCAGTAGTCATGCTCCCGGGCACGGCGATCTCGATGTCGCACAGGTCCTTGCGGGTGAGCGGCTCCGAGGAGACGACCACCGGCCCGTAGCCGGAGCCCATGCTCGCTCCGTGGGGAAGGATGGCGTAGGAGTCCTGTACGAACGGGTAAGCGTGCAGTGAGATCGCGCTCACCTCGAGCCGCGCTTCGAGCGCCCACTCGTTGAGGGTCTGGATGTCCTTCAGGACGTGCTCGAACTCGAAGCCGCGTGGATCGACAACTCCTACCGCCAGCCCCCAGAACATGAACGCGTCGTCCGGATCGGGGCTATGTCCCAGTCGGATCTGCAGGCGCCGGACGCTAGCAACCTTGTGACCGAACTGTTTCGGGAACCGCCGGTCTACAATTTGAGATGTGTCTAAACCTGACCTCTCGATCTCGATCCAGGACTACCTGAAGGAGATCTACAAGCTCCAGAGCTCAGGCCAGCGAGCAACGACCACGGCGATCGCGAGGGCGATGGGCGTCGCTCCTTCGTCGGCTACGTCGATGCTGAAGAAGCTCGCAGCTCTCGGACTGGCAGAGCACGCTCCGTACCGCGGCGTCGAGCTCTCGGAGGCCGGGACCAAGATCGCCCTCGAGGTCATCCGCCACCACCGGCTGCTCGAGCAGTACCTCGCCGAGACGCTCGGGCTCGGGATCGACGCGGTGCACGCGGAGGCCGACCGGCTCGAGCACGTCATTTCCGAGGAGCTCGAGGCGCGGATCGACGAGCAGCTTGGGTACCCAACGCACGACCCGCACGGCGATCCGATCCCGGACGCGGGCCTCAACGTCGACCGGACGGCCCTGCGCTCCCTCGAGGCGCTCGAGCCCGGCGAGGAGGCGACCGTCCGGCGGATCCCCGACGGCGACGCGGGACTACTGCGCTACCTTGCCGAGCTGACGATACTCCCGGGCCGGAAGGTGACGATGCGCCGATCCGAGCCTTTCGGAGGCCCCCTCACCGTGGATGTGGACGGGAGCGAGCACGCCATCTCCCGCGAGCTGGCCGGCCAGATCGGAGTTTCCGGCTAAGCGTTGGGAGAGTGGCCGAAAAACCAGCGTTCGAGGGGCTTGAGCAGCTCTTCCTCGGTGAAAGGCTGGACGTCCTCGTTGACGCCCTCCTCGGCAGAGACGTGGAGATCGTCGCTGACGGCGTTGTTGGCGGCCTCCAGCGCGTCACCCATCTCGTAGCCCTCGAAGACGAAATCGTCGGCACGCGGTCCCGGCACTGCGCGGTTCCGTGGATTGATGGCCCGGCCCACGGCCCAGACGGCCCCCGGCCGTCGCTCGATCCAGATGACGATCTCGTCGCGGGTCCCGTCCTCGCCCACGGCGTGAACGACCCGTTCGGCGAAGCGAATCTCCGCTGAATCGGGGAGCACGGCGCAAGGATACAATCGGCCCGGTGTCCAATCTCGACGACGACAAACCACGCCAGAGCGGGTTCTTCTCGCGACTGTTCGGGAAGCGCGAGAAGACGGATGCCGGCCGCGGGTCGATGTCGAAGGAAGAATCTCTGGCCGCCTACGTCGTCCGTGAGCATCGGAGCGGCCGCTCGCTGGTGGACATTCTCGACGACCCCTACTTGAAGAACCGCGCTACGGACGAGCAACGCCTGCGCCTGCTCGAGCGGCCCGAGGTCATCCGCGCCGTCGGCGAGGACACTGCCGCCATGGCCGCGGAACGAGTCCGGAGCACTTAACTTAGGACGGCTAGAGCTCGACGCCGATACCGCGCTCTAGGGCGCGGTCGTGGACCAGCTTGGCGACGGCAAGATCCTCGGCCGCGATGCCGAGGCTCTTGAAGAGGACGATGTCGTCCTCCTGCCCCCGGCCGACCGTCTCGCCGCTCACTACCTCGGCGAGCTCGTGGACCTCGAGCCAGTCGAGGACGCCTCGCTCGACGGGCTCGACCAGGTCTCCCGCCTCGAGACGTGCCTGCTCCTTGGAGTCGCAGCAGACGAAAGCCGCCCGCTCCAGGACGGCGTTGTCGAGCTCGCGCGACTCGATCCGGTTTGCGCCCATCGCGCACACGAGCGCGCCGGGCTTGAGCCATTCGCCCCGGAGCACCGGATCCTTCGAGCTCGTAGCCGTGACGACCACGTCCTGTTCCGCCGCGTCGCGGTTGTACTCGCCCGGCTCGCAGTCGAAGCGTTCGCAAAAGGCCGCGAGGCGCTCGGCGTTCCGCGAGTAGGCCACCACCCGCTCGAGCTGCGGGAGCACGACGCGCATGCAGGCGAGCTGCGACTCGGCTTGCCACCCGGTTCCGATCAGGCCGAGCGTGGACGCTCCAGCCCTGGCGAGATGTCGAGCCGCGACGGCGCTCGCGGCGCCTGTCCGCAGCTGCCCCAGCCGGTCGGCCTCGATCAGGGCCAGCGCCTCCGGCCGGTCCGCGGCGAAGAGGACGACGACGAACCGGGCGCCTTCCGCGAAGCCGACGTAGCTCTTCAGCCCGGCTACGCCCAGCTCGAGATCGGCCGCCGCCATGAGGTTCAAGAGCCCCCCTGCGAGACCGATCCGAAAGCGGGGCCGGTTTTCCGCGCGGCCGGCGGCCAGGCGTGCGAAGCACCCCTCCACGGCCTCCACGGCGTCTTGTGGAGAGAGCAGCTCTTCGACCTCCGATTCCCCCAAGTAGAGCGGCATGGCGGGGTACTCTAGGTCGGTGGAGTGGCTTCGGGTCCCGCTGGCCGATCTCGACGCGGAGGGCCGTGCTGTCGTCAACGGGAAGGGAGACGAGATCGCCGTCTTCCTCGTGGACGGAAAGGCTCATGCGGTTGCCAATACCTGCCCTCACGAAGGCAACCCGCTGGTGGAGGGCGAGATCCTGGGCCCGACGCTCACGTGCGCTTACCACAGCTGGAAGTTCGACCTCGAGACCGGCGCCTGCCTCTTCGGGGACGAGCCCGTGCGGCTCTATCCCGCCGAGCTCCGGGACGGTGCCATCTGGATCCAGCTCACAACCTGACGCGGCTCCAGGGAATACCGGGATCCGAGTACGCCTCGGGATGGAGCAGGTAGGCGAGCAACGGCGAAGACGCGGCTCTCCTGGCGGGCGGCGGTTCCGAGCAGGCCCGCGGAGAGGTCGAGGGTCACGATCTCCGACAGCGTCCTGTCGAGGTCGAACCCGCATGGAGCGAGTACGACGACATCCGGCTCCAGCGCGGCCACGTCGGGCCAGCGCATCCGGTGCGAGGGCTCGCCCGACATTCCAGCCACTTCGATTCCCCCGGCCACGGCGACCATGTCGGGAACCCAGTGCCCCGCTGCGAAAGGCGGGTCGAGCCACTCCGAGATGAAGACGCGCGGATGCGTTTCGACCTCGGCCAGCGCCGCCCGCACCCGGTCGAGCCGGCTGCGCATGCCGCCGGTGAGCTCGTCGGCTGCGCCCTCGGCGCCGAAGCGGACTCCCAGTCCGACGATGCAGACGAGCACGTGGTCGAGCGTCGAAGGCGAGAAGTCGACGACCTCGACCTCGAGCGAGCGGGCGGTGACGATCTCGTCGAGCTGGTCGGTCGAGACCGCGCAGACCTCGCAGAGCTCCTGGGCGATGACGACGTCCGCGTCGATCTGTGCCCACACCTCGGAGTCCACGGCGTAGAGCGGCTTGCCGTTGCCGGCCGCATCGGCGACGGCCCGGTCGATCTCCGCACTGGTGAGCTCGGCGGTCTCGACGAGCGCTGCCGTGACGGCGGGCCGCTCCGCGGCCTCGGGCGGCCAGTCGCATTCATGCGTGACGCCGACGACCTGGTCTCCGAGGCCGAGCGCGAACAGGGTCTCCGTCGCGGCCGGGACGAGCGAGCAGATTCGCACGTGGCGTACGCTAGCTGCCGCTCTTCGGGATGAAGCTGATCTCGCCGCTGGTCTCGAGGATCGCCCAGCGGATTTTCCTGAGCGAGTCGATCTGCTGGATGCGCGCCTGGGCGGCGATCTCCTCCACCGAGATGCGCTCTCGGCGCAGGTTGTCGTCGATCGGCTTGCCGTCCTCGACCAGCACGACGGGATTGCCGTCGAGGATCGGGCGGGCGCGAGGGAACCGCCACGACACCCACGAGGTCGCGACGATCATGAGCGCAAACGTCCCGACCGCGAGCACGGCGCCGGTCACCGAGTAGTCCTGCTGGGTGACCCCCTGCTGCACGAAGTCGGCGATCACCACCAGGATCAGCAGGTCAAACGGCTGCATCTTCGACAGCTCGCGGCGGCCGAGCAGGCGCATGACCACCATCACGAAGAGGAAGACGACGGCTGAGCGGAGGACGATGTCCATGGCTACGGGTAGATCGTCTGTGCGTGCTCGAGCGTGGCCAGGGCAGATTCGCCGTCCGCGAGCACGACGTTCTGGGTCCGGTGGCCCAGCACGTTGGGGTTGACCTGGTACTGAAACCTGAGCACGAAATGGTCTCCGGCAGCGATGGGCCTTAGGGCCACCGTGTTCCGTCCGCCTTGCTGACCCCAGGTGACCGAGTCGGGCTCGACCGTATTGATGGTGAGCCCGTCGAACCAGCCGGGGTCGAGCACGAGCGTCGGCTTAGCGAGGTCTCGATGAGCGTCGATCCGGAAGATCGTCTGGTAGATGAGGCCGCCGCGGGCAGCGCGCGGAGTCTCAACGGTCAGCTTCGCAGCGGCTGCGTCCACCGACAGCACGCGCGTGTGCTGACCGAAGAGGTTCGCGAGGCCCAGTACGCAGGCGGCCAGGAGCAGGACGAGGCCTGCTCGCCGGAACCACGGCTCCAGGTTCCGGCCGTGCAGGTCCACGTGCGCAGAGCGATCGAGGTGATCGGGAAGCTCAGTCACCGGGCCGAATTCGGCGTGCGCCCGGATGCCTCCTTCCACTCCCCCGAGCGACCGCGGAGACCGTCCTCCCGGCCGCTACACTCTTTCCGCGCGCCCGTAGCTCAGGGGATAGAGCGCTGCCCTGCGGAGGCAGAGGTCGCATGTTCGAATCATGCCGGGCGCATCATGGAAAGGCCCGCAGACACGGGCCTTTTTGAGTAAGCAGGTGGTTCGGCTCTCATTCGGCCGTGTCCAAGAAATGTCCATCCGCTTGAGAAACGCGCGCGTCGAAGGCGTCGAGCAGGCCCACTTCGTACTCGTCGGCATCGGGACTGAGGTGACCGTACGTCTTGTCGATCATCTCAAGCGATGTTCCCATTCTCCGCGCGAGGGCGAAGAGAGAGACGCCCGCGGCGATAGAGAAGGTCGCATACGTGTGCCTGAGGTCGTAGGGCCGGCGGTACTCGAGGCCGGCTGCCCGAAGCGCGGGCTTCCAGTGGCGCTCGCGAAAGTTGTGGAGGTCGAGATGGCCGCCTCGGGCCCCGGGGAAGAGGAGTGGCGTATCGAGCCGCGCGGCCGCGACGTCGAGTGCGCCGAGCACTCGCCTACGGAGTGGCACCCTGCACCGCGAGCGGTGTGTCTTCGCGTACTCCTTGAGCTTCCCGTTCGCGTAGACGCGCTGAACGCTGACGATTCGCCGCTCCCGTCGATGTCACGGCGCTCAAGAGCAATCCATTCCTCGGGCCTGAGGCCCGTGCCGGCGGCGAACTCCGGAATTGCTCGGTAGAGCGGGCGAAGCTCGGCGGCGATCATCTCGAGCTCTGACCAGGAGAGAATTTTCATTTCCCCCTGCCTCGGGGCGGGGTTGGGAATCACCGCGGCAGGATTCTCGTCGAGGTAGCGGCACCGGACGCCGTAACGGAGCACCTGGCGAAGAGCGCGGTGGACGTAGTGCGCAGAGCGCGGAGGGAGTCGCTTCCGCCACGCGTCATGACCCAGGACCTCGACGATCTGTCGTCCGGTTCGTTCCGCTGCCGCCGAAGCGCGCCCCGTTCATAGACTCGATCGCCGCGCGGATTGGCGCGCCGTGTCGGCCGAGCCGCTCGCTCAGGCCGCGCAGCCCGTCAGCATCCGGTGGCGCGGACCAACCTCGACCGTCGAACCCTCGCGGTCGAGCACGTGGAAGTCGAGACGCTTGCGACTGAGATCCAAACCGGCGTACAACATCGAAGCGGGCCTGCTCTGCGATAGCTCCCAGACGGCAAGCTGGAGCCTGTCACCCGGGGAGGCCCTTCTTCATCGCATTCCTCACCATGGAGCGGTCACGGTGTTCAGTCCCAACCGTGAGGTGGTCGCGCGCTCCGATCGGGCCTGCCGGGCAGCTCGCGCACCCGGTTCGAGCAGCATTCCCGGCTCGTCCTCTCCGCTCGACGCCTTGGCGCTCTTTGTCAGGCTGGTGTGCTGGTAAACGGCCGCGGGGTTGAAACGAGGAACATCCGGTCCCAAAGCGGCTCGACGGATGTAGCCGCAGCCAACAGAACCAGGGCGACCCCCGCGGCTCCTTCGACCAGCTCGATGCCGGTCCACGTCCACCGTTTCTGCTGCGCCGGGTCCCAGCTTCCTTGCACCCACGAGCCCCCGTTCTCTCTGGCCCGACGGTAAAAGTCGAGCGTGCGCTCGAGCCAGTACACGGCGGCCCGGCCGAGCTTCGGTTCCCCGGTCGCCTGGTACATCCGGTTGTAGAGGTGGGCCAACCCGGCCGCTCCGTGGCAGAAGCCGGCGTTGACGACTCCTGTCTCTGAGTCCGGCCGTTCCGCCGCCCGGCAGGCCAGCGCCACCGCCGCCTGCTCCCAGCCGGCATCACCCACGCCTCGAGCCGCCATCAAGAGGGCGGTCGCGATCCCTGGGTCCCCGTAGCACCAAGCGCAGCGTGCTGGGTAGGGCTGAAAGCCCGGCGCCACCCAGAGGGGGAAGGTCGGGCCCGCCTCGGTCGCCACTGAATGTGCGAAGAGCCACCGTACTGCCCCCTCGAGAAGCGGGCGGGCCGTCGCCTGCTCGATCCCGGCTCCGCAGATGCCGCCGAGAAGGGCGATGGCCCCAGGCACGCCGTGAGCGACGCCGAGGTCTGCGCGCCCTGATGGGTACTGCTTCCGCCATGCTTCGTGTATCTCCGCGGGTGGCGTCCACCAGTAGAGCCCATGCTCGTCGTGCTGGGCGCTCTGGCGCAGCAGCTCCACGACCCGGCGGAGGCATTCGATCGCCAAGGTGCGCGGGTAGCGCTGCAGGGCGTACACGCCAAAACCAGTGAGACCCTCGACGAGGTCGTAGGGCGCCGGCCAGTGGTCGGCCCGCGACAGGAGGCGCAGGAGGGCGTCGTCGACTGCCTCGTTGCGGTCCTCCGCGTCCGGGTCGAGGAGGCGGTCGACCAGCTCGGCAGCCCACGCCACACCGGTGAATCCCCCGTAGAGGGAAGCGTTCATCGCCTGCGTCGACACCGCCTCGATGGCCCGGTCGAGACACTGCCATGGAAGGACGTCAGCCTGCGGCATGCGGCGGGTTCGGGCCAGCCAGGCATAAAGAAGGGCCAGACCGGCCTGTCCCCTGCCGAGGGAAGGGTCCTGCCCGGCAGGTAGCGACGTGATCGACGGAATCGACCCTGCGATCGCGTCGACCGCCTGCAGAGCCTGCTCGGCCCTCGCCCCCGACAAGATAGGTTGCCAGCGACTCGCGGCGCTCGCATCGTCGAGCTCCGTCATATGGCCAGCCCCGATGCGCTCACGAGGCGGCGCCGCGTGCAGGATTGCCGTGGACTACCTCGGTCACTCCTGCTCCTCGCGAGCCGCGCCGCGGTCTCTTCATGCGCCGGCAACCGTATCGTCCGAACTGCGAACCAGACAGCGCACATGCATGTGCGCTGCCTGGTCCCTTCAGCTTGAAACCGGGGTTAGTAACAGGCCCTTATTACGTCCTCGCGCTACGAGCAGCCTGCCGCCTTGGTGTTCGGGCAGGAGTTTGGTCCTCCGTTCGGCGGTTGGTGGTTCCCACTTGCGCCACCGACGACCAGGGACAGCTCCTTCTCGTCGAGCGTCCGCAGCGTCTCCTTGGACAGCGTGAGCTTCTTGCCCTTCTTCATGCCAACCCTCCTCTCCCAAGATGACGAAGAACAGTCAACTGCGTGCCTTGACCGCTGGATTTTACCCCGTAAGCCAGTTTTTGAAATCTGACAGCCCTTTCATGACGTATTTGTCAGTCGACGGTGACGTGATGCGACGGCATTTTTATGACATTTCTGCAGGGACGAGCTCGATCCGAGCCGACGCGAAACACAGTCGCTGAGGCGTTCAGTCAGGATCTTGCCCTCCGCCATCGCTGCGGGCGAGCGCAATGAGGTCGCCGACGAGCCCGTTTTCCAGGGTCGGGTCGCGGAGCGGAAGGCGCGGGTCGATCTCATAACTGTTGTGCCGACCGACCTTCCGACGTTGCACGTAGCCCGCCTGCTGGAGATCGGCGAGCACACGGTAGGCGGAGCGCTCGGTGATCCGTGCTGCCCGCGACGCCTCTGCCACGGTTGCCTCCGGACTGCGCGCCACAGTCAGCAGCACCTGTGCGTGGCTCGTGGTGAACGTCCAGGATCGCAATCCGCATGGCTCGACTGCACGTGTGTTTTCCATCTGCCGCAGCTCCATGCTCGGAGACTCTTTGAGTTTCTCACCGTTGCCACGCGTGTCAAGGCGGTGAGTTCGACCCCGCTGAATCGACCGGATCAAACCGACGCCTCGGACACTTGCGTCTGAGCCCTCTCGTGAGTCAAGCTCAGAAGGAGGGACGGAGAGGAAATGGCAGACGCGAAGGCTGGCAACGCTCGGTGGTGCGGTTCTCGACGAGGGCGTCGGCCAGACTTGCTCGTAGCCGCAACCGACGTGAAGCCCCCGTCGGACGCCGTCATGCTGCTCGCGAGCGCGTCGCCATGAGCTTCCGCCGCGAGTTCGCCCCCTCGGGATTCTTCGTCCTGCGCACCCCGCTGCTGCCGTTCGACGAGCTCGATGCCTGGACGGAGGGCGCGGACCGGCAGATGCTCGAGCGTCGCCTGCGCGAGGCGTACGAGCGTTCGGAGCTCCGCGAGGCCCTGTATCTCGCGTCCCCGCAGCTCTGCGAGACGCTCGACGCATGGGGGAGCGAGCATGCGCGGAAGTGGCTTCCGGCGCTCGTCTCGTACTTCGAACGAGCCGCAAGCAGACCAACTCCCTTCGGCCTCTTTGCCGGCTGCAGCCTCGGCGAGATCGGCGAGCGGAGTTGCCTCGAGCTCGAGGAGCGTAGACGCTACCGGCGGCACACGCGCCTCGACATGGACTACCTGACCGCGCTCGTGGAAGCCCTCGAGGCTGACCCCAGCATCAGGCGGAGGCTCTCGTTTCGGCCGAACTCGAGCCTCTACCGCGCCGGCGGGCGAATCCGGTACGCTGAGTCGCGGCTCGACGGGACGCTCCGCTCGTACCACCTGGTCGCCGTCGACGACTCCGTCGAGCTCGCGGCGACGCTGGCGCGCGCAAGCGCAGGCGCGACGCCGGACGAGCTGGCCGCGACGCTGGTCGGCGATGAGATCTCGGTCGAGGAGGCGAAGGAGTTCGTCGACGAGCTGATCGACGCGCAAGTGCTCGTCTCCGATATCCAGCCGGCACTCACCGGCCCCGAGCCGATTCCGGCTCTCATCGAGGCTATGGACGAGCACGAGGAAACGGCGGAGCCGGCGAGGGCGCTTCGCGTGGCACTTGACTCGCTCGAGCAGCTGGACCGGCAAGGTCTCGGTACGCCGCCGGCGGAATACCGCCGGATCGAGTCGCTCTTCGAAGGTCAGCCTGCGAAACCGGAGTCCGCCCGGTTGTTCCAGCTCGACCTCACGAAGCCGGCGCGGGCAACTCTGGGCCGTGCAGTCGTCGATGAGATCACGCGCGCGCTCGAGCTGGTCGCCAAACTGACGCCGCGCGTACGCGACGACCCGCTGGACCGCTTCCGCGCAGCGTTCACCAACCGGTACGAGGATCGTGAAGTGCCGCTCGTGGAAGCGCTCGACGAGGAGATCGGGATCGGCTTCGACGTGAGCCAGGCCGCCGAGAGCGCACCGCTCTTGGTGGGCCTCAAGCTGGGCTCGCAGAACGGGACTGGCCCAAGTTGGGAGGGGCGCGACCGGCTCCTCCTGCATCTCGTTGGCCAAGCGCTTCGCGACGGACGGCGAGAGTTCGAGCTTACGCCGTCGGAGATCGACGCCCTCGCACCAGCAGAGCAGCCGCGGCTGCCCGATGCGCTCGAGGTGATGGCCACCGTCGCCGCCGCTTCGCAGGACGAGCTCGACCGCGGCCGCTTCCGCGTGCTTCTCCGCGGCGCGATCGGTGCACCGGGGGCCGGCCTCATCGGCCGCTTCTGCCACGCCGACGGCGCATTGCGCGCCCGTGTCGAGCAGCATCTCCTCCTGGAGGAAGCCCAGCGCCCGGACGCGCGGTTCGCGGAGATCGTGCATCTGCCAGAGGGCCGCGTCGGCAACATCCTCTTGCGCCCCGTGCTCCGTTCGTACGAGATCCCGTTCCTGGGCAGGTCGGGTGCGCCGCCCGAGGCGCAGCTCCCGGTTACCGACCTCCTCCTCTCGGTCGTCAGCGACGGCGTTGCCTCAGGGGCGGCGGAGCGGCTCGTCCTGCGCTCGCGCCGTCTCGGCTGCGAGGTGCTCCCGCGCCTGACGGCGGCCCACGAGTACCTCCTCAGCAGCCTAGGCGTCTACCGCTTCCTTTGCGAATTACAGCGGCAGGGGACGGTCGCGGCGCTTGGGTGGGACTGGGGTCCGCTCCACGCCTTGCCCTTCCTCCCGCGCGTGTGCAGCGGCCGGATCGTCCTCGCCCGTGCTCGGTGGAACCTCGACCGGCGCGACCTCGAGCGCTTCTCGGACCGTACCGAAGCCTTCCGCGAATGGTGCCGCGAGGCGGGACTGCCGCGCTGGATCATCCTGGCCCACGACGACAAGGAGCTCGTCACCGACCTCCGCAACTCGCTCAGCGTCGAGGCGCTGCTCCACCACCTCCGCCGCCGTGAGCAGGCGACGCTTGTCGAGCTGTTCCCCTTGCCGCACGAGCTCTGCGCTCATGGCCCGGAAGGACGCTTCACGCACGAGATCGTGATTCCCTTCGTACGCGTGACGGAAGGCCGGACGAGCAATCGCCGAGCTGCTCCACCGGAGACGGTTCAGCGCCGCTTTCCGCCGGGATCGGAGTGGCTGTACGCCAAGCTCTACACGGGCAACGGGACGGCGGACCGGGTGCTCACCGACGTCGTCGAGCCCGTCGTCCAGGCGGCGCTCGAGACGAGCGCCGCCGAGCGCTGGTTCTTCGTCCGCTTCGCCGATCCGCATTTCCACGTCCGACTGCGCGTGAACGGCGATTCGCGCCGTCTCATGGGGGAGGTCTTGCCGCTGCTGCGCCAAAAGGCCGAGCCGCTTCTCGCTGTCGGTGTGATGTGGCGGCTCCAGCTCGACACGTACGAGCGCGAGCTCCGGCGCTACGGCGGCGACGAGGGCATCGAGCTCTCGGAGGAGCTCTTCAGGCACGACAGCGAGGCGGTGCTTGGAATCGTGCGCACGCTCTGGGGCGATGAAGGGCTCGACGCGCGCTGGCGGCTCACGCTCTATGGAATCGACCGGCTCCTGGACGACTTCGGCCTCGACCTCGAGCGTAAACGCGTGTGGGCGCGCGGGTGCCGCGACGGCTTCGCGCGGGAGTTCGACGTCCGCGGGCAAACGAAGCGCGCCCTCGGCGAGCGTTACCGCGCGGAGCGGAAGGCGCTCGACGAGCTGCTCGGTCTGGAGGAGGGGGACGACCACCCGCTGGCGCCGGGCGTCCAGCTTCTACGCGAGCGATCGCGGCGGCTCGCGCCGTTGGTCGAGCGCCTGCGTGCACGCGAAGAACGTTTGTCCGTCTCGCTGGACGACCTGCTCTGGAGCTACGCACACATGCACGCGAACCGCCTGCTCCGCGGGGCGCACCGGGCTCAGGAGCTCGTGCTCTACGACCTGCTCGACCGCGTCTACGCGTCACGCCTGGCAAGGACGGCCGTGTGAGCGACATTTTCCGCGAGGAAGCGCTCGCAGAGCTGCACAGCCGCGGCGGCCCAGGCGACGTCCTGCGTGCGGGCCCGCGTTGGATCGTATGGGCTTTTGCGCTGCTGCTCGTGCTCGTCGGAGTGGGTGCAGCGGCAGTGTTCACGATTCCCGTCCGGGAGGAGGCGGAGGGCACGGCGGTCGTCGGCTCCGACGGACGGTCCGTGAAGGCCGTGCTGCCGCTTGCGTTCCGCGGTGACGTGCAGCGCGGTATGACGATGCGCCTCGAGTTCGGCGCCACGCGCCGGACCGCGCGCATCACGAGCGTGCGGGTTCGGCCGGCCGGGCTCGTGGCGGAGAGCCGTCTGGTCTCGCGGCTCCCGGACACGGTTCCCCGCACCGGTCGCGCCTCGGCACGCGTCGGCAGCGGTACGCTCTTCGATCTCCTCCGCGGGTAGCCGATGCCACGCCGGATCCCGTACATCGCCCAACTCGAGATGGCCGACTGCAGCGCGGCGTGCCTCGCGATGACGCTCGCCTACCACGGCAGGCACGTCGGCTTGGACGAGCTGCGGGATGCGACCGGCGTCGGCCGCGGAGGCGCCGACGCTCGGGGGATCGTCGAAGCCGCGCATGCGTACGGGCTCTCGGCGCGCGGCGTGAAGGCCGACGTCCACGAGCTCGGCCATCTGCCGCGCGGGTCGATCCTCCACTGGCAGTTCCGGCACTTCGTCGTGCTCGATCGCGTGGCGAGGCGCGGCATCCACGTGCTGGATCCCGTGGCCGGGCGCGCGTACATCCCGCGCGAGCTCTTCGGCCGCGCCTACACCGGGGTCGCCATTGCGCTCGAGCCAGGCCCAGACTGGGAGGCGGGTGGGCGCCGGGCCAAAGCCAACCTGCGCTACCTGCGCCCGATGCTGCGGGAAGCACGGCTGGTGCGCTTCGTGCTCGCGACGTCGATCCTGCTGCGGCTGTTCGCGCTCGCGCTTCCGCTCTTCACCGCCGTGCTCGTCAATCGGATCCTGCCGGGCGGCGAGAGCCACTTGCTGCTCGTCCTGACGGCCGGGATGCTCGCCATCGCTGCGTATTACCTATTCGCGGCGTTCCTCCGCGCGCGTCTTCTCTTGACGCTCCGGACGAAGCTCGACATGCAGCTGACGCTCGGCTTCGTGGAGCACCTCGTCGACCTCCCCTACGCCTTCTTCCTCAAGCGCTCGGGAGGGGATCTGGCGATGCGGTTGCAAAGCAACGCGGAGGTTCGCGAGATCCTCACGACCGGCGCGCTCTCGGCCGTGCTCGACGGCGCGTTCGCCTGCATCTATGTCGTCGCGCTCCTCGTCCTGAGCCCGTCAATGGGGCTGCTCGTATTCGGACTCGGCGTGCTCCAGGTGGCGGTCCTCGTGCTCGCGCGTCGCCGAAACCAGCGACTGATGGCGGAGAGCCTCCATGTCCAGGCCCGCTCCCAGAGTTACGTCTATCAGCTGCTAGGGGGGATCGAGGATCTGAAGGCCGCCGGGGCGGAACGCCGTGCGTCGGCGCACTGGTCGAACCTCTTCGTGGACCAGATCAACGTCTCGCTCGCGCGCGGTCGCCTCGAGGCGCTCACCGAGTCCGCTACCGCCGGGCTTCGCGTGGCCTCGCCGCTCGCCGTTCTCGCGGTCGGCGGGGCACAGGTCTTGAATGGGGGTCTCAGCGTCGGCAAGATGCTGGCCCTCGCCGCGCTCAGCGCCGGCTTCCTCGAGCCCCTCGCCACGCTCGTCACCACGGGCCTCCAGCTGCAGCTGCTCGGCAGCTACATGGAGCGGATCAACGACGTCCTCGACGCGCCGAAGGAGCAGCAGGACCGGCATGTCCGCCGCGCACCGACGCTGAGCGGAAGGATCGCTGCCGAGGGCGTGTCGTTCCGCTATAGCCGCCTCGCGCCGCTCGTCGTCGAGGACGTGTCGCTCGAGGTCGAGCCGGGGCGGACGCTGGCGATCGTCGGGCGCTCCGGCTCGGGCAAGACGACGCTGGGTCGCCTGTTGCTCGGCCTCTATCGACCGGAATCGGGCCGCATCCTCTACGACGGCATCGATCTTGCCGAGCTCGAGGCGCGGTCGGTCCGTAGCCAGCTCGGAATCGTCACCCAGCGGCCGTACCTGTTCGGGACGTCCATCCGGGACAACATCGCGCTCACCGACCCGAGTCTGGATCTGGACGCCGTCGTCCGCGCGGCGAAACTCGCGTGCATCGACGACGACATCGCGGCGATGCGGATGGCCTATGAGACGATCATGGTCGACGGGGGCGCTTCGTTGTCGGGCGGTCAGAGGCAGCGGGTCGCGCTTGCCCGCGCCCTCGCCCACTCTCCCTCGATCCTCCTCCTCGACGAGGCGACGAGCGAGCTGGACGCACCGCTTGAGCACGATCGCGGGAGCGGATCTCATTCTCGTCATGGAAGCGGCAAGGATCGTCGAGCGGGGGACGCACGAGGAGCTGCTCGCGCTCCGCGGGCGCTACCACGAATTGATCGCGAGCCAGCGCGAGGCGATGCACGTCGGCGGACCGGTCCCAGACCAGCGCCCCGCCGAGCTCGACGGGCTCACCAAGCGCGAGCACGAGATTCTCGGCCTGGTCGCGAAGGGCCTCTCAAACAAGGAGATAGCCGATTCACTCGGGATCACCCCGCTGACCGCAAAGACGTACGTCAGCCGCATCCTCGGGAAGCTCGGTCGCCACGACCGTGCCCAGCTGGTCAAACTTGCCTACGAGACCGGAGCCGTCATACGACCTGCGGGCGGAACCAGCTCGTACCCTCGTAACGACGCCGGTAGGACATTGACCGGCGGCTCCGGCGGGAACAGTAAGGACGTCGCCTCCAAGAAGGGAGCAGACATGTCGAGGAAGGGCGACGTCCACGTAGTTCCAAGCGACGGGGGGTGGCGCGTCGAGGTGGAGGGGCAGAGTCGAGCGAGCGGTACGCACGAGACGCAACGGGCTGCATGGCAACAGGCGAAGCAGATTGCGCAGCGAAACCACTCAGAGGCGCTGCTTCACGGACGAAACGGACAGATCCGCAAGCGGAACACCTACGGCCACAATCCGGGACGGAACAAAGGCTGAAGGCTCTTTCTGAAGAAGGGCGGCTTGTCAAGTTCGGCTGACCGAGGACGTGGAGCGCGTCAGGGGCAGCGGGGCGGTGTCAGTCTTCGCTGGTGGACCTCCTTTGATCCTCCCGGACGGTTGGACGCTCAACTCTTTCTTGGCCTTGGCCGCACACCGTGTCGATGGGAGCTGTCCCAGCTTCTCAATTCCATAAGGGCCCGTCAGGCGGCCGCCTCAATCGGTGCCGGTCGTGAGCTGCGCGAACACCGTGTTTAGCTCAGTTTCCGGTGCCTGGCTTGCGAGTCGTCCTCGGCGTCGCCTCGGTATCCCCGCCTACGTGAAGCACGTCGTTGCTACGGATCGACGGCCGTGGACGTGCTGGCGTAAGGCTCCCCCCTTCATCCGCGACAGGAGCCCGCCCATCGTCGTCAGCGTCGCCCAGGGCTGGCGCAACCGGGTCGGGATCACCTGGGGCGACGGCCCCATCGCGAGCAGGGTGCGAACACGAAGTTGTCCACCGCTAGTTGGCGGCGCGCGCGGGTGGGCGGGCGGCTTCTACCTCCGATCGCGCGCAGCCTGTGTGTCGATCCGAGCTCGGGTGAAAAGTGACATTTGCGACAGGGTCAGGACGCCGGCGGTGCTCGCCGCGAGGCGTGCTCCCGAGCTCGGATGAGCGAGAGCAGGTCGCTCACCGTGTCGTCCTCGACAACCGGGTCACCGAGCGGCAGGTCCCGGGCGAGCTCGTAGCGGTTGCGCCTCCCGACTCTCGTGCGCCGCAGGTAGCCCGCCTCGACGAGGTCGGAGAGGATGCGGTAGGCCGAGCGTTCGGTGATCCTCGTCGCCTCGGCGATTTCCTCCACCCGAAGCTCGGGATCGTGGGCGACGGCGAGGAGGACCTGCGCGTGCCTCGTGATGAATGTCCAGCTCCGATGCTGCGGCCGGGAGGCGTCGTGGGCATGAGCGAGGACGTCCCGGGAGATGTCCTCTGCTCGGTGGAGCCGCAGGTCCGGCTGCTCCCGCTCTACCTTCCTCGGACGAGGGACAGCGCTCGCGTGGACACCCGAAGCCGCCGTAGACAGCAGGTCGCAGACCTCTTGCTGCCCCGAGGGTTGATCACGATCGACAGCAGTCCGGGGGATCTCGGGCTCGGCCACCCTTGCCTTATGGCAGTGTGCCGATGAAGTACGGCCGCATCATCTCGTGGTCCTCGTGCTCGACGATGTGGCAGTGCCAAACGAAGCGCCCGGCCCGGTCGTAGGTCGCCTTCACGCGCGTGATCTCGCCGGGGTAGGCGATGACCGTATCCTTGCGCGCTCCCGCCTCCCAGCGCTCCGGCGGGCGGACGGCGCCGCCGAACGGCTGGCGGTTGACGACCTCAAACAGGATCTCGTGGATGTGGATCGGATGGGCGTCCTCGGTGAAGTTGTGCATCTCCCACACCTCGGTCGCGCCCACGGCCGGGTTCTCGGTGATCGGGTCGTCCCACTTGAGCGGCCCGTCCGCGAGCGTCCCGAGCAGCGCATGCCTCGGACCGAAGGGCTCGCCCTTCTCGCAGTCGAGGACGATGTTCTCGCCCAACTCGGACACGAGGACTGTCTCCGAGTCCTCCTCATTGAGGGACACCTGCCGGGTGTTCGTGGCGCCCGGAAGCGGCGCAATCGCGGGCAGGACGAGCTGGCTCGGGGGCGTGCTCGTGTCCACGGAGGTGGCCGCGACGACGCGGAACTGCAGCACCTGCCCGGTCGTGTCGGGGTCGGCCTGGTCGAAGTCGTCCTCCGGCTCGCCGCCGCCGAAGGGCTCATCCGGGGCGAGGTTCTGCAGGATGATCTCCGTTCCGACTCCGACGTTGGTGAAGTCGACGATCACATCGGCGCGCTCCGCCGGCCCCAGCAGGAGCCGGTCGAGCTCAAGCGGGGCGGGCAGGAAGCCGCCCTCGGTGCCGATCTGCCAGACGGGGAGCCCGTTGCTCAGCTCGAGCAGCAGGAAGCGCGAGTTGCAGCCGTTGAGGAAACGGAAGCGGTAGCGGCGCTGCTCGACCTCGAGGAAGGGCCAGGTCTTGCCGTTCACGACGATCGTGTTGCCGAAGAACTCGGGATTGAAGATCGGCGAGATGTCGCTCGGCCCGCCGCAGGCGGCCTCGGGGATGAACGGGATCTGGAGCTGGGACGGGTCGAGCCCCTCGAAGAAGGCGCGGCTGTCGGGGTAGAAGAGCGAACCGTCGGCGTTGAAGGAGCGGTCCTGGATCACGATCGGGATCTCGTAGTAGCGCAGCCCGGCAGGGTCGCCCAGCGCGGGTGCGGGCCCGGGAAGCGTCCCGACGACGCCGTCGCTCGGCCCGCCGCGGAGGAGGTAGAAGCCCGCCGGGCCTGCGTAGACGTTCGCGCGCGTCATCCCCAACGTGTGGTCGTGGTACCAGATGGTCGCCGCCCGCTGGTCGTTGTCGTACTGGAAGACCGCGCTCCCGAGCGTCCAAGGCTGCCCGAAAAGCGCCTCGGACTTCGCCTTGAACGTGTCGTAGAAGGAGCCGGCGGTCGCGTACCCGGACGGGATGTCGTTCGCCGCCGGCAGGTACCAGGCCTCGGGGTAGCCGTCGCTCTCCTCGTTCGAGTGCCCGCCGTGCAGGTGGGTGACGATCGGCACCGGCCCCGTATAGCGAGTCGGATCCGTGCCGCGCGAGTCTGTGTTGCCGGGGCCGGCGGGCGGGTTCGCCCAGTGCAGCGTCTGGTCGACGGGCAGGAGATGCGGCAGGTAGTGGCCGCTCGCGTCGACGAGCTGGTTGATCCACTTGACGCGCACGGGCTGGCGCCACTTCGCCTCGATCGTGAACGCCGGATAGTTGAAGCTGCTGGGGTGGTTGACCGAGCCGTAGCTCCAGACGGTCGTCGGCAGGCCCATCGATGCGGGCAGGATGTTCTGCCGGAACTGACGCACGCCGATCTCGTAGTAGGAGATGGGCTTCGTCCCCCGCACGGGGATCCTGCTCGTGCGCGGCATTGCCGGCGGAATCACCAGCGAGGTGACGTACTTCGGGATGCTTCCAGGTGGGAGCGTCCCTCCGGGCACCTGGGCGAGAGCGCGCCGCACGTCAAACCGCAGCGGCAGGTACAGCGAGGCCCCAGCCGCCACCCCGTACCTCAGGAACTGTTCACGCGTCACGCAAGCCACTTGAGCCTCCTTGTTGCCTATGAGCGAACGCGCCGCTGCGAGGACGGCGCAGCACCTTCTCGCGGGCGACCCGTTCCCCAAGGCTGCCGAAAGCAACGCCTGCGAACGGTCGCTTCCCAAAGAGAGGGTACGCCTGCTCGCGGGGTGGGCGGGGTGAAAGCCCGGCCCAAGCAGGGCGGGCTTTCACCCTCCTTGTCGCCTTATCGCAGTAACCGTTAGGGTGCCGCATCGCCCATCCGAGCCGATTACAGCACGTTCGTCCCGCGCAAGTCAACGCTGTCACTTGAAATGACATTCGTGTCTTGGAAGGCGAGCTGATGGCCACCGGTCAGCGCGGGACGAGGAGCCGGGACATCATCTCCGCAGCGGCGCGTGTGCTTGCCGCTGGCGAAGCCGCCGGCATGCGGGACATCGCAGCCGCCGCCGGGATAGCGCGCGGAACGCTCTACCGCTACTTCCCCAGTCGCGAGTCCCTGCTTCGGGCGCTCGAGGCGGCGGCAAACGAGGAGGCACGGCTGCGCCTGGCGGAGGCGAATCTCGACCAGGTTCCGGTCGACGAGGGCCTCGCGCGCGCGACGCGCGCCCTCGTCGCGGTCGGCGAGCACTTCATCGTCCTCCTGCGCGAGCGGCGCCCACCCGAGCCTGGCTTCACCGCGCCGCTCGCCGCGCTCCTCGAGCGGGGACGGGAGGGCGGCCAGATCCGCGCCGATATTCCGCTTGCGATCCTCGTCGAGTCGCTGCTTGTGCTCATCGGCGTGTGCGTCCGCACCGGGAGCGCTCTTGGCATGGGGTCGGAGGACGTGAGCTCGACCGCGCTCCGTCTCTTCCTCGCTGGAGCTCGCCCCGCCGACGAGTGAGGACCGCGGTGGAGATGTCATGGGGCCTCCATGACACTCATTGACAGCCCGATCTACTCTCTTCTACCGCGATGGGCCGAAAACCGGACGGCCACGCGCGGCCCGACTGCGCGTACCGTGCGCGTACGGGCTTGCCTCCAATGCGCGTCTTTCATAGTAAGCCGCTGCAATCCTGAAATG
>WNGB01006745.1_pt1 | contig 23703 bp, 17 predicted proteins | sample 5400681 | NCBI WGS metagenome assembly WNGB01 (sample SAMN13153367, study PRJNA577476) | soil metagenome | isolation source: 115 cm soil or saprolite under grassland replicate 2 | place: USA:California | collected 2016-06-15
GCCTGGGCGGCCCGGGCAACGGCTATCCGCGCCAGGACGGATTCGACATCGTGGTCGCCTCCGAGGTCATGGCGATCTTCTGCTTGTCCACCTCGCTCGACGATCTCAAGCAGCGCCTCGGCAAGATCGTGGTCGGCTACACGCGCGACCAAAAGCCGGTGCTCGCCCGCGACCTCCAGGCCCACGGTGCGATGACCGTGCTCTTGAAGGATGCGATCAAGCCGAACCTCGTGCAGACGCTCGAGAACAATCCCGCCTTCATCCACGGTGGCCCGTTCGCCAACATCGCACACGGCTGCAACTCCGTGATCGCGACGAGCTCGGCGATGAAGCTGGTCGATTACGTGGTCACGGAAGCCGGTTTCGGCGCGGACCTCGGCGCGGAGAAATTCATCGACATCAAGTGCCGCAAGTCGGGCCTGAGGCCCTCGGCCGCCGTGATCGTGGGCACGGTGCGCGCGCTGAAGTACCACGGCGGCGCGGACCTGAAGACGGTGAACCAGGAGAACATGGCCGCGCTCGAGCGCGGTATCGTCAACCTCGAGCGGCACGTCGAGAACGTGAGCAAGCACTACGGGACCCCGTGCGTGGTGTCGATCAACCGCTTCACCTACGATACGCCGCGGGAGCACGACTTCATCAAGGCGCGAATGGCGAAGCTCGGCGTCCCGGTGGTGATCGCGACCCACTGGGGAGACGGGAGCCGCGGCGCCGCCGAGCTCGCCCGCATCGTGGTCGAGTTGTGCGAAACGAAGAGCAGTTTCCGCTTCGTCTATGGCGAAAACGACTCGCTGTGGGAGAAAATCAGCGCGATCGCGCAGCGCATCTACCGCGCTTCCGAGGTCACAGCCGATGCCAAGGTGCGCAACCAGATCAAGAAGCTGCAGGAGGAGGGCTACGGGCACTATCCGGTTTGCGTCGCCAAGACGCAGTACTCGTTTTCGACCGACCCGCAGCTGCGCGGCGCCCCCGACGGCCACGTGATCAACGTGCGCGAAGTGCGGCTGGCGGCAGGAGCCGAATTCGTCGTCATGATCTGCGGCGATATCATGACGATGCCCGGGCTTCCCAAGGTGCCGTCCGCGGTGAAGATCGACCTCGTCGACGGCAAGGTCGTCGGACTGTTCTGAACGCCGCGGGCGAGGTCAACGGGAGGATACCGCTGAATGGAAGAGCTTCTGACGTCGCAATTCTGGCTCGGGCTCGGGGCGATCATCTGGGTCAACATCATCCTGTCCGGCGACAACGCCGTCGTGATCGCGCTCGCGGCGCGCTCGTTGCCGGCGCACCAGCAGACAAAGGCGGTCATCTGGGGTGCGGGGGCGGCGGTGGTGCTGCGCATCGTGCTCACCATCGTCGCGGTCGAGTTGTTGAAGCTCTCCTACCTCAAGCTCCTCGGCGGCGCGCTGCTGTTCTGGATCGCGGTGAAGTTGTTGGTCCCGGAGGAGAATGGCGGGGACGGCGTCAAATCGAGCTCCAACCTGATGGGGGCGATCAAGACCATCCTGGTCGCGGACCTGGTAATGAGCCTGGACAATGTCATCGCGGTGGCCGCGGTGGCAAAGGGCAGCATCACGCTGCTGGTGCTGGGCCTGCTGATCAGCATTCCGCTGGTGGTTTTCGGCGCTACGATGCTGATGAAGCTCATGGAGAGCTATCCGGTGATCATCACGATCGGGGCCGCGCTGATCGGCTATGTGTCGGGCGAAATGCTGGTGACCGACCCGGTCGTGGTCGAATGGTTCAGGGTCAACGCCCATTGGATGATCGACTTCGACCTCTTTACGGTCTTCGGTCACAAGTTCGAGCTGTCGCTGGCCGGGCTGATCGGCGCGGCTTCGGTCATCGTGGCCGGAAAGTGGCTCGCCCGTCGAGAGCCATCGGGCTCCGGGAAGGGCTGAGTTCGCCGCGCGGCCTTGACCTCTGTCAAGGTTGCGCCCGGGGCTTGTGGCGATAATCGACGCGCGGATCGCGGCGGGTGCATAGAATAGATGGAACCGCCAGTGCTGATGGGGGTCCATTCCGTTTGGTGTCTTGGCAATAGGAGGAGGAGAGATGAACAACTTTACCGATCGTCCCTGGCGTAAGACCGTGGTGCTCGCGCTGTTCGCCGCGGGGGCAGCCGTGCCCGTTCAGGCGTTCGCGGCCTGGGAGCCCACGAAAACGGTGGAGTTCGTCGTTCCCGCCGGCACCGGCGGGGGCGCCGACCAGATGGCGCGGATCATTCAAGGCATCATTGCCAAGAACAAGTTGATGAAGGAGCCGATGGTCGTCGTCAACAAGGCCGGAGGCGCGGGTGCCGAGGGGTTCCTGGACGTCAAGGAGTCGAAGGGCGACCCGCACAAGATCATCATCACCCTGTCGAATCTGTTCACGACTCCGCTTGCGACCAATACGCCGTTCAACTGGCGCGATCTGACGCCGGTACAGATGATGGCCCTGGACAACTTCGTTCTCTGGGTCAATGCAGAGACGCCCTACAAGACGCCCAAGGAGTACCTCGCCGCGGTCAAGGCCGGCGGCGGAAAGTTCAAGATGGGCGGTACGGGCTCGAAGCAGGAGGATCAGATCATTACCGTCGCTGTCGAGAAACAGGCCGGAGCCAAGTTCATCTACATTTCGTATCGCGGCGGCGGCGAGGTGGCGGTGCAGCTGGTCGGCAAGCACGTCGATTCGACGGTCAACAATCCGATCGAGGCCGTGGCCCAGTGGCGCGCCGGATCGTTGCGCCCGCTGTGCGTGTTCGACGCCAAGCGCATGCCCTACAAGACGAAGATCACCAAGACGATGTCCTGGTACGACATTCCCACGTGCAAGGAAACCGGGCTCAACGTCGAGTACCTGATGCTGCGCGGCATTTTCATGCCGGGCGGGGTTACCGCCGAGCAGGTCGGGTACTACGTGGACCTGCTGAAGAAGGTGCGTGCGACCCCCGACTGGAAGAATTTCCTTGAAACGGGGGCATTCAACCAGACTACCTTGAGCGGAAAGGAATACGAGGCCTGGGTGTCGCGCGAGGAGGCTCGCCACATCATGCTCATGAAGGAAGCGGGATTCCTGGCGAGGTAGGATAGGGCGGGCGCGAGGGGCCCGCGCGTCCGGAACCCGGATTGCGGGACGGGTGGAGCGAGGGGGGATGAAACGCAAGCGAGAACGTTCGGCGGCATCGGTCAGGGCGGTAGAAATCGGTGTCGCCGCCGTCATATTCCTCTTGGGCGCCGTGGTCGTATTCGACAGCTACCGACTCGGCGCCAAATGGGGGGGCGACGGGCCGCAAGCCGGCTATTTTCCCTTCTATGTCGGTCTGTTGATCTGCGCGTCCGGCGCAGCGATCTTGGTCCGTGCCTTGCGAAACCCGGCGTTCGCCGCCGAATCGTTCGTGTCGCGCGAGGAACTGAAGAAAATACTCACGGTCCTCGTGCCGACGGTCGTGTATGTCGCGCTGATCGCGTCTCTGGGTTTCTATCTCGCGTCTACCCTGTATATCGCTTACTTCATGTGGTATTTGGGCAAGTACCCGTGGATCAAGATCGCGCCGGTCTCGATAGGCGTCAGCGTGCGTCGCATTTTTCCTGATCTTCGAAATATGGTTCTCGGTGCCTCTTCCCAAAGGGCCGCTCGAGGCTGCATTGGGACTCAATTGAGCGCCATGCCGGCGGATTAGCTCGCCGGCGCTCGCGCCGGTAAAGGGAGGCTGAGTGGAGGAAGTCAACGCACTGATGCAGGGGTTCGGGGTCGCCGTGTCCCCGTTCAACCTGCTGCTGATGTTCGTCGGCGTCATTTTGGGAATCATCATCGGCGTGCTGCCCGGCTTGGGCGGCGCGAACGGCGTCGCCATCCTGCTGCCCCTTACGTTCTCGATGGCGCAGCAGCCCGGCGGCACCACCTCGGCAATCATCCTGCTTTCGTGCATCTATTGGGGTGCGCTCTTCGGCGGAGCCATCACGTCGATCCTCTTCAACATTCCCGGCGAACCCTGGTCGGTTGCCACCACCTTCGACGGCCACCCGCTGGCGCAGCACGGGCGCGCGGGGAGCGCGCTGACCGCCGCCTTTACCTCCTCGTTTATCGGGGCGCTGATCGCGGTGATCATGATCACGTTTCTCTCGCCCGTGGTGGCGGGATTCGCCCTCCAGTTCGGTCCGCCCGAATTCTTCTCGGTGTATCTGCTGACCTTCTGCGCCTTTGTCGGCATGAGCGGCGGCAACGCGGCGAAGACCGTTGCCTCCATGATGATCGGGTTCGCCCTGGCCGCTGTCGGCCTGGACAGTGTCACGGGAACCTTGCGCCTCACGTTCGGATTCACCTCGCTCCTGAAAGGGTTCGATTTCCTGATCGCGGTGATCGGCCTTTTCGGCATCGGCGAGATTCTGGAGACTCTCGAGGAAGGCCTTGCGTTCAAGGGGGCGAGCGCGAAAATCAACGCCAAGGTCGTCCTGGAAACCTGGAAAGAACTGCCGCGCTACTGGGCGACGTCCCTGCGCAGCGCCGCGGTAGGTTGTTTCATGGGGATCGTGCCCGGCGGGGCAACGCCGGCCTCCTTCATGAGTTATGGCCTCGCGCGCCGCCTCTCCAAGGATGGCCATGATTTCGGCAGCGGCAAGGTCGAGGGCGTCGTCGCGCCGGAAACTGCGGCTCACGCCGCCGGCACCTCCGCGCTCCTGCCGATGATCACGCTCGGGGTTCCGGGGTCGCCTACGGCCGCAGTGCTGCTCGGGGGCCTTCTGATCTGGGGACTCCAGCCTGGGCCGCTGCTGTTCGTCGAAAAACCGGACTTCGTGTGGGGCCTCATCGCCAGCATGTATCTCGGCAACATCGCCGGGCTGATCGTCGTGCTCACCTGCGTGCCCCTTTTCGCGGCGATCCTGCGCATCCCTTTTTCGATCATCGCACCCGTCATCATCGTGATCTGCGCGATCGGGGCGTACACCGTGCACAACTCGATGTTCGACGTCTACCTGATGGTCGTGTTCGGCGTGATCGGCTACGCCTTCAAGAAGCTCGGCTATCCGCTCGCCCCGTTGGTGCTGGCCCTGGTTCTGGGCGACCGGGCCGAGGAAAATTTCCGCAACGCGATCAAGGGCTCTCAGGGCGATCTGCTGGTGTTCTTCTCGAACGCTCTGGTGGGCGGCTTGACCGGTCTCGCATTGCTGCTGCTGTTCTGGCCGCTCATCCGAGCGGGGTGGCGCTTGGTGCTGGGAAAAAACTGAAAGCGAGACCGGCTCAGGCAACTCGTTGCCGGAGCCGGGAAAGCGTTTCCGGGGTGAGATTGAGATAGGAGGCCAGCTCTTTTTTAGGTATGCGGCCGAGCAGGTCTTGGTGCTTGCGCATGAAGCGCGCAAGGCGCCCGGGGGCGTCGAGCAGATGAAGCGTGATGGTATGAGCCATCACCTCGGACATCAGCCGCATGACCTCGTACTCGAAACGCAGCTTCACTTCGATATGGGCTTCGAGGAACTCGACCCAGTGGGGCATGGACAGGCGCGCAACGCGGACCTTGGTGACCGCTGCGATGCTGTAGGGGATGGGGGTTTTCATTCGCCAGGCGGCGTAGGAAGTGTCCATGTCGGTCTCGGCCGTGAAGCGCAGGATCATCTCCTTTCCCTGGGGGTTGCTCACGACGCGCTTCAGGATCCCATCCAGGATGAAGAACTGCTCCATGTTCGTGCTGCCCTGGCGCACCAGCGGCTCACCCTTCCTGTACTCCGCGATCTCCAGGAGCGGCTCCAAATCGTTCCAGGCGGACACCGGCATCTCGCGCAGGATCAGGTTCTGCTTGAGCTGCAGGCGAATCGTGTTGCGCTGGGGGTGGTTGAGGATGGTGGACACGGCGTGCGCTCGGACGCGAGGCGGGCCAATTAAGCGGGATTTATTGACTACAGTCAAGGTGGACTGACGGCCGGACTCCTAGACTTTCAGACCTGATTTTTGGACGTCTCGGGACCCGCATCCCGTCGCAAACGCGGGAGTCTCTCTATAGCGCAAGGAGGCGGTATGGGAACCGTTGAACCGCAAGTCGCACAATCGAGCGCCGTACAAGATGTGACCGACGGCTTTCATCTGGTCATCGATGCCCTCAAGCTCAACGACATCGACACGATCTTCGGTCTGCCCGGTATCCCGATCACCGACTTCACCCGCATGGCACAGGCCGCAGGCATGCGCGTGATTTCGTTCCGTCATGAGCAGAACGCCGGCAACGCCGCCGCCATCGCCGGCTTCATGACGCAAAAGCCGGGCATCTGCCTGACGGTGTCCGCCCCCGGCTTCCTCAACGGCCTGACCGCGCTCGCCAACGCCACCACCAATTGCTTCCCGATGATCCTCATCAGCGGCTCCAGCGAGCGCGAGATCGTCGACCTGCAGCAGGGTGACTACGAGGAGATGGACCAGTTGGCCATCGCCAAGCCGCTCGCCAAGGCCGCCTTCCGCGTGCTGCACGCCGAGGACATCGGTGTGGGCATCGCGCGCGCCATCCGCGCCGCCGTCTCCGGCCGCCCGGGCGGCGTCTACCTCGACCTGCCGGCGAAGCTCTTCGCTCAGACCATGGATGCCGAGGCCAGCAAGAAGTCCCTCATCAAGGTCGTCGATCCGGCGCCGAAGCAGATCCCCGGCACCGACGCCGTCAAGCGCGCCGTCGATCTGCTCAAGGGCGCGAAGAAGCCGCTGATCGTGCTGGGCAAGGGCGCCGCGTATGCGCAGGCCGATGCCGAGATCCGCTCTTTCATCGAGAAGACCGGCATCCCCTACCTGCCGATGTCCATGGCGAAGGGCCTGCTGCCCGACACGCACCAGCAGTGCGCTTCCGCTGCGCGTTCCTATGTGCTGCCCGAGGCCGACGTAGTGATGCTGGTCGGCGCGCGTCTGAACTGGCTGCTCTCGCACGGCAAGGGCAAGACCTGGGGCGGCAAGGGCCACAAGGACTGGGGCAGCCAGAAGTTCATCCAGATCGACATCTCGCCCCAGGAGATGGACAGCAACGTCCGTATCGACGCCCCGCTCGTCGGTGACATCGGTTCCTGCGTCGCAGCGCTGCTCGCCGCCATTGACTCAAATGCGGGCTCGAACTGGAAAAAGCCCGAGCGCAAGAACAAGAACGTCGCCAAGATGGCCGAGACATTGGCCCGCGATCCGAAGCCGATGAATTTCCACAGCGCGCTGAATGTGGTGCGCGACATCGTCAAGGCCAACCCGGACGCAATACTCGTCAACGAAGGCGCCAACGCGCTCGACTTCACCCGCAGCATCGTCGACATGTACAAGCCGCGCAAGCGCCTGGACGTCGGCACATGGGGCATCATGGGCATCGGCATGGGCTTTTCCATCGCGGCCGCCGTGGTCAGCGGCGAGGCGGTGATCGCGATCGAGGGCGACAGCGCCTTCGGCTTCTCCGGCATGGAAGTCGAAACCCTCTGCCGCTACAACCTGCCGGTCTGCGTGGTGGTCTTCAACAACAACGGCGTCTACCGCGGCACGGACGTCAATCCGACCGGCGGCCTCGATGTGGCACCCACCGTGTTCGTCAAGGGCGCGCGCTACGACAAGCTGATGGAGGCCTTCGGTGGCGTGGGCGTGCACGCCACGACCCCGGCCGAGTTGCGCGGGGCAATGGAAGAAGCCATCCGCTCGCGCAGGCCCACGCTCATCAATGCCGTGATCGATGAAGCCGCCGGCACCGAAAGCGGTCGCATCACGAGCCTGAATCCGCAAAGCGCAAGAAAGAAATAATCATGGAAGCACTCAAGGGCGTACGCATCCTCGACATGACCCATGTGCAGGCGGGCCCGACCTGCTCGCAGCTCCTCGCCTGGATGGGCGCGGACGTCATCAAGCTCGAGAATCCCCAGGGCGACGCGACGCGCGGCCAGCTGCGCGACGTGCCGAACGCCGACAGCCTGTATTTCACGATGCTGAACTGCAACAAGCGCTCGATCACCGTGAACATGAAGAGCGCCGAAGGCAAGCAGGTGTTCGTCGATCTCCTGAAGAAGTGCCACATCCTCATGGAGAACTTCGGGCCCGGAGTGCTCGACCGCTTCGGCTTCACCTGGCAGAAGATCCACGAGCTCAACCCCAAGATCGTGATGGGGTCGATCAAGGGCTTCGGCTCGAGCGGGCCGTACGCCGACTTCAAGGCGTACGAGAACGTCGCCCAGGCGATGGGCGGCGCGATGAGCACGACCGGCGTCCCCGACGGCCCGCCCTTCGTCACCGGCGCGCAGATCGGCGACTCGGGCACCGGCCTGCACCTCGCGATCGGACTGCTCGCGGCGCTCAGGCAGGCCGACCGCACGGGCGAAGGCCAGTACGTCGAGGTGGCGATGATGGACGGCGTCATGAACTTGTGCCGCGTGAAGTTTCGCGACCACCAGCGGCTCACGCGCGGCGATATGCCCGAATACTCGGTCCCGACCTACAAGGGCATGGGCGAGGTGCCGCGCGCCGGCAACGACTCGGGCGGCGGCCAGCTCGGCAACGCCATCCACTGTAAGCCGCACGGAGCGAACGACTGGCTCTACATCGTCGTCCAGGAAGCGGTCTGGGAGCCGCTCGCGAAACGCATCGGGCCGGACCTCGGCATCCCGGACCTCGCGACCGACTCGCGCTTCGCGACCATCGGCGAGCGGCGCAAGAATCAGCAGCTGATGTGGACCCTGATCAACAAGTTCGCCGAGAAGCACACCAAGCGCGAGCTGATGGCGATCCTGAACCCGCTCGAGGTGCCTTGCGGCCCGATCATGAGCACGCAGGACCTGGCAAACGACGAGCACGTCCACGGCCGCGCCATGTGGGTCGAGCTCGACCATCCGCAGCGCGGCAAGTGGTGGAACGTCGGCATGCCGATCAAGCTCTCCGCGTCCCCGGCGATGATCAAGCGCAGCCCGACGCTCGGTGAGCACACCGACGAGGTCCTGAAGGAAGTCCTCGGCTACGACCAGGCGCGGATCAATTCACTGAGGAGCGCCGGCGCGTTCTCGGTGCCGCCGAAGAAGGCCGCCTGATGAGAATCGCGATCATCGGCCAGCAGGATTTCGGGAACGCGGTGCTCGAGGCGTTCCTCGCCCGCGGCGACGAAGTCGCCGGCGTGTTCTGCGCGCCGGAGAAGGCGGGCGCGAAGGTCGATCCGCTGAAGGCCGCGGCGCTGGAAAAAGGCCTCAAGATCTTCCAGTTCGCGTCGCTGCGCAACAAGGAGGCGCTCGACGCGATGCGCGCGCTCAACGCCGACATCGGCATCATGGCCTTCGTGCTGCAGTTCGCGCCGCAGGAGTTCGTGAACATCCCGAAGAAGGGCACGATCCAGTACCACCCGTCGCTCCTGCCGAAATACCGGGGCCCCAGCTCGATCAACTGGCCGATCATACGCGGCGACACCAAAACCGGGCTGTCCATCTTCCGGCCGACCGACGGCCTGGACGAAGGCCCCCTGATCCTGCAAAAGGAAACGCCGCTCGGCCCGGATGACACGCTTGCCAGCGTCTATTTCGATCGCTTGTTCCCGATGGGGGTCGCGGCGATACTCGAAGCGGCCGACCTGGTGATGGCGGGCAAGCACCGCGAAGCGGTTCAGGACGAAGCTCGCGCCAGCTACGAAGGCTGGTGCCGCGCCGCCGAGGCGAAAATCAACTGGGCGAGCCATGTCGATTTCGTCTACAACCTCATACGCGGCTGCAATCCCGCCCCCGGCGCCTGGACTACTTTGAACGGAAAGAAGCTGCAGATCTTCGACAGCCGCAAACAGGTGTTCCGCACTTTCGGCGCGGTAAAGGGCAAGATCGGCGAGATTTCCGAAATCGGCGCCGCGAGTTTCTTCGTGACCGCTCAGGGAGGACGGATCGAGGTCCTCAAGGCAAAGCACGAAGACGGCAAGAAAGTATCCGCGGCCGAATTGGCGGCCCAGAACAGCCTCACTCCGGGCACCGTGCTCGGGACCTGACCACGGCCGCAGGCTCGCGGCGCGACAGTTCGTCGCGTTTTTCTCTTGCGGATGTCGTCGTTGAAAGTCTTCAGACCATCGCCTGGGTCGGCGGGCCCCGGTAGACGACCGGATTCGCCGCCGAAGAGAAATTTGACTGCTCCCACTCTTCACTGTAAAAATGCCACCTAGAGCATTGTTTAATCAATAATTTACTGCTCTTCACTGGCGAGAGGCAATGACCAAAGCGGGCTTCTGGAAAAAAGACTGGTTTCTCGGTCTGGGGGTGGTGACGCTCGTGCTGCTCGTGACCGGCGCGACCCAGCTGATCGAAGGCTTGGAGCGTTTTGCCTACGATTGGGGCGTTCGGGCCTCGGCGCGAACCCCGTCCGACAAGGTCGCGGTCATCGCGATCGATAAGCGGAGCATCGACAATATCGGCCGCTGGCCGTGGTCGCGCGAGATCCATGCCAAGATGATCGAAGGCCTCGCGGACGCGAAGGCCAAAGTCATCGGCTATACGGTTTTTTTCTCCGAATCGCAGCTCGATCCGGGCCTGGCCTATGTCAACAGGCTCCTCGAGACCTATCGCCGGATCGTGCCGCCGAACGCCGATCCAGGCGCGCCGCCCCGCGGCGTATCGCCCGAGCTGCTTCAAATCGGCGCGACGCTGCAGGAAGCCGAGAGCGCGCTCAACACCGACAGGAAGCTCGCCGAGAGTTTCGCCAAGGCGGGCAACGTGGTTCTGCCGATGCTGTTTACGCTCGGTGAGCCGCGCGGCAAGCCCGACAAGCCTCTTCCGGAATTCGTGCGCAAGAACGCGCTTACGATCCAGGGCGGCAGCGATGAGTTGCCGCGATCCACGAGCGGCCTCGAAGTACCGGTCATTGATAGCCTCGGTGCCGCCGCTGCCGCGGTGGGGCATCTGAACTCAGTACCCGATGTGGACGGGGCGATCCGGCAGGAGGCGCTTGCCCTTACTTATTACGACGAGTACTACCCTTCGCTCGCGGCCATGCTGGTCGCAAGGAGCCTCAATCTGACCGCGAAGGACATCAAAATCCGTCCCGGTGAAGCGCTGCAGATCGGCAATTTCAGGGTGAGCGCAGATCCGGCGATGCAGATGTTCACCTACTTCTACAAGGACCGCGACGGCAGACCCGCGATCCAGGAAGATTCGTTCTACGACGTTGCGAGCGGCAAGATCCCGCTGGAAAAATATCGCGACAAGATCGTGCTGATCGGCCCGACAGCGGCGGGAGTGGGGAGCACTTTCGTGACGCCGGTAAATCCGTCAATGCCCGCCGTCGAGCTTGAGGCCCACACTGTCTCCTCGCTCTTGCAGGGGCACTTTTTTGTCGTCCCGACTTGGGGCCCGATCGTCGCGTGGCTGGTATTTCTCGTGATCGCCGCCTATTTGATTGTGCTTGTGCCGCGCCTCTCGGCCGGCATGGGGGCCGTCATCAGCGCCGGCATCGTGGTGCTTTTGATCACCACTCACTTCGTGCTCATGACCGGCCAGGGACTGTGGCTGCAATTGATGCTGCCGCTCGCCCTGCTGGTCGTCGGTCACGTGTTGCTCGTGACGAAGCGCTTCGTCGTCACCGAGCGCGGCAAGGAGGTGTCCGATGCGCAGTCGGCAGCCAACGCGCGCATGCTGGGCCTCGCGTTCCAGGGGCAAGGCCAGCTCGACATGGCTTTCGACTACTTCCGCAAGGTGCCCCTGGACGACACCGTCATGGACAACGTCTACAACCTTGCGCTCGACTTCGAGCGCAAGCGCCAGTTCAACAAGGCCGAAGCCGCGTTCCGCTACATGGCCGACTACAACCCGAAGTTCCGCGATCTCGAGGCGAGGTTGTCGCGCGCCAAGCAGATGTCGGAAACCGTCATTCTCGGTGGCGCGCAGACCCACCCCGGCGGGACCCTCGCGCTCGGCGGGGGCGCCGAGAAGCCGATGCTCGGCCGCTATCAGGTGGAAAAAGAGCTCGGCAAGGGCGCCATGGGCGTCGTGTATCTCGGCAAAGACCCGAAAATCGGGCGCGTCGTGGCGATCAAGACCATGGCGCTTTCGCAGGAGTTTGAGGCGGACGAGCTCGCCGAGGTCAAGGAGCGTTTTTTCCGCGAAGCCGAAACCGCCGGCCGCCTGAGCCATACCAATATCGTGACCATCTTCGACGCGGGCGAAGAGCACGACCTGTGCTACATCGCGATGGAACTCCTGAAGGGCAAGGATCTGGTGCCGTTCACCAAACTAGGCAACACCCTGCAGACCGACAAGGTCATCTCGATCGTGGCGAGGGTGGCCGACGCGCTCGGTTACGCGCACAGGCAGAACGTGGTGCACCGGGACGTGAAACCGGGCAACGTCATGTACGAGCCTGAAAACGACGTCGTCAAGGTGACCGATTTCGGCATTGCCCGCATTACCGATTCGTCCAGGACCAAAACCGGAATGGTGCTCGGTACGCCCTCCTACATGTCGCCGGAACAGCTCCAGGGCAAGAAGATCGACGGACGGAGCGATCTGTTCTCGTTGGCGGTCAGCCTGTATCAGCTTGTTTGCGGCAAACTACCGTTCGAGGGAGATTCGATGGCACAACTCATGTACAGGATTGCCAACGAGCATGCGCCGGATATTCTGCAGTACAACCCGTCCCTCCCGCCGGCCCTGGTCGCATTCCTGGACAAGGCGATGTCCAAGGAAGCGGACGAGCGTTACCAGACCGGCGAAGAATTTGCGGGCGCATTGCGAGCTACTGTGGGGGGTCCTTCCGCTACGGCGATCGGCGCCGGGGTCGACATCAGCCTGTGAGCTTCGTCGAAGCATTATGACTTTGTCGGGGGCGCTTGAAGTCGCGAGTTGTACCGATCCCGGAATGGTTAGGTCCCATAACGAGGACTCGATCGCGTCGGATGGGGAGCAGGGCCTCGTCGTGCTGGCCGACGGCATGGGGGGATATAACGCGGGCGAGGTGGCAAGCGGCATGGCCACGACGGTGATCATTACCGAGCTGCATCAGTTGTTGGAGAAGAGAGTCCCGTACGAGATTGACGCCCACAGCGGCCAGCTGGTCGCGCATCAGCTGTTGTACGAACAGATCGCCAAAGCAAACACGTCGATCTACCAGGCCGCACAGAGCCAGCCCCAGTACGCGGGCATGGGGACAACCCTGGTTGTTGCCCTGTTCTACGACAACAAGATGACCGTCGCGCACATAGGGGATTCGCGGCTGTACAGGCTGCGCGGTGATGAACTCCGGCAGGTGACCAAGGACCATTCGCTTCTTCAGGAGCAGATCGACAGCGGCGTGATCACGCCGCAACAAGCCAGGCAGTCGCAGAACAAGAATCTGGTTACGCGCGCGCTCGGTATCGATCCGATCGTGGAAGCGGAGATCCACGACTACGACACGCAGCCGGGAGACATTTATCTGCTCTGTTCTGACGGCCTTTGTGATATGGTGAGCGACGACGATATCGGCCTGGCGCTGCAGACGCTCAGCTCCAACCTGAAACTGTGTGCCCAGCACTTGGTGCAAACGGCCAATGACAACGGAGGCCGGGACAATATTTCGGTGATACTGGTCCGGGTGCTGCGGGACTACCCCGCGCCGCGCAGCATCGTGGGCAAGATGATGAGCTGGTTCAAATAGTTCGAGCAGAGGGATACTGCTATGGCGAAGCTGATACTCAGCATGGACGGCCTGGTCCTCAAGGAAATCGCACTGACCAAGGAACGTACCACCATCGGCCGCAAGCCGCACAATGACATCCAGATCGACAATCTGGCAGTGAGCGGGGAACACGCCGTCATCGTCACGATCTTGCAGGATTCATTTCTCGAGGATCTGGGTAGTACGAACGGCACGGTGGTCAACGGCCAGCCGATCAAGAAGCACTTCCTGCAGAACAACGACATCGTCGAGCTTGGCAAATACAAACTGAAGTACGTGAACGAGACCCCGGCGGGGAAGGCCAAGACGGCGGATTTCGAAAAAACCATGGTGCTTCGCCCCGGTTCGATGAAGCCCGCCGCACCCGCACCCGGACCCGCAGCTCCCGCCCCTGTGGCGGCGGCCGCGGCGGGCGTAAAAAATTTCGGCGACACCGTCGCAGGGAGCCAAGCTCCGACGGTTGCGCCCGTCGCGCCATCCAAGCCGGCGGCCGCGCCGCAAAAGAATGCCGCCCTGCAGCTTCTCTCCGGTGCCAACGCCGGCAAGGAGCTCGATCTCACCAAGCCGCTCACGACACTCGGCAAACCCGGCGTCCAGGTGGCCGTCATCACGCGTCGGCCTCAGGGCTTTTTTATCACCCATGTGGAGGGCGCGAGCTTTCCGGTCGTAAACGGCAAGACCCTCGATGCCCAGGCGCACTCTTTGAACGACCATGACGTGATCGAACTTGCCGGGGTCAAGATGGAATTCTTCCTCAAGACCTGAGACTCGGGACCTCAGCAAGAACCGATCCGGGGAGGAAAGACTGAAGCAGCACATCGTCCGGATCGCGCTTGGCTTGCTGGTGGTGCTGGTGTTCGTAGGCCACGCTGCGACGTTCTACAAGATCGGCTTCATTACCCAGCTAGACCATCTCATCTACGATTACCGGCTGCGGCTGACCATGCCGGGCACGGTCGATGACCGCATCGTCATTCTCGACATCGACGAGCGCAGTCTCGACCCACGTGCGCTGGGTCGCTGGCCCTGGGGCCGCGACAAGATAGTCGTGCTGCTGAAAAAACTCTTCGACAAGTACGGTGTGGTACTCATCGGGTTTGACGTCGTGTTTGCCGAGCCCGACGAGAGCTCCGGCTTGCCGGTGCTCGAGAACCTGGCCAAGACCCGACTCAAGGACCTCGGGCCGTTCCGATCGGCCCTGAAGGAACTGCGCCCGGAGCTTGACTACGACGCCCTATTTGCCAATTTTCTTCGCGGCCGGCCCGTTGTGTTCGGCTACTATTTCAGCAGCGACGAGAACGCGGTTGAAAGCGGCGCGCTTCCGGAGCCCGTGCTTCCCCCGGGCACTTTTGGCAACAGGAAAATCCGCTTCGGAATTTGGAAAGGCTACGGCGCTAACCTGCCGGCGCTTCAGGCCAACGCAGCCAACGCCGGGCATTTCAACACGCAGACAGACAACGACGGCGTATCGCGGCGCGTCCCGATGCTCGTGGAATACAAGGGTAGTTACTACGAAGCGTTTTCACTCGCATTGGTGCGGCTGTACCTTGGAATGAAAGAGACGGCGCGCAACGGCTCCAAGACGGTAGTTCTGCCAAAGGTCGTTCCCGGCATTGCACCCGAACGCTTTGGCAGCAAAAACTATACGGGCCTGGAGTGGCTCGAGGTCGGGCCGCTCAGGATACCGTTGGACGACGAAGTCACTGCGCTGGTTCCCTATCGCGGCCAAAGAGGCAGCTTTCCCTACATTTCACTTGCGGACATCTGGGCCGACAAAGTGCCCGCTGAAAGCCTCAGAGGCAAGATTGCCTTGATCGGCGCTTCGGCGCCCGGCTTGTTCGATCTTCGCGCGACGCCGGTAGGGGCAGACAACATCTCCTCTGGGCCCGAGAGGTTGGGCAACGTTTACCCCGGGGTCGAGATTCACGCCAACCTCGTTGCGGGGATGCTCGACGGCAAACTCAAGCACAAACCGCCTTACATGCTCGGGGCAGAGGTCTTGCTGCTTATCATCGGCGGTATCGTGCTCACCTTGCTCATTCCGATGTTGGCACCGCTTTGGGCCACTGCCGCCACGGTGACCGGAATGGCGCTCATTACCCTGCTGGACATAGGGGTGTGGTCATATGCCGGATTGGTGCTGCCGCTTGCCGCCTCGGTGTTCATGACAGCGACCCTGTACACGGTCAACATGGCTTACGGGTACTTTGTCGAGACGCGCTCCAGGCGCCAGTTCACCGAGCTTTTCGGGCAGTACGTACCGCCCGAGCTCGTTGGCATCATGGCCGAGAACCCCGAGCAGTACACCATGGCGCCGAAGAGTACCGATCTCACGATACTATTTTCCGACGTGCGCGGGTTCACCAGCATATCGGAGGCGCTGAGTCCCGAGCACCTGCGCGAATACATCAATGAGTACCTCACGGACATGACCAATATCATCCGGGGCAAGTACCGCGGCACGCTCGACAAGTACATCGGCGACGCGATTATGGCTTTCTGGAATGCTCCGGTGGAAGACAAAGATCACCCGCGCAACGGGGTTCTTGCGGCCCTGGAGATGCTGCGCGAGTGCGACACGCTGAATGAAAAATTCGCCGCACGCGGCTGGCCGACCCTCAAAATCGGCATCGGCGTCAACTCCGGAAACGTCCGGGTAGGGGACATGGGATCGAAAGACCGCAGGGCGTACACCGCCATGGGAGATGCCGTAAACGTCGCTTCCCGGCTGGAAGGACGCACCAAGTACTACGGCGTGGGGATACTCGTTGGGGAGGCAACCCGGACGCTCGTGAAGGACGTGGTTTTCAAGGAGATCGATAAGATCAAGGTGAAGGGCAAGGACGAGGCAATCACGATCTACGAGCCAATAGGACCGGAGGCCGGGGTCGAAAAAAAGGTTCTGGACGAGCTCAGGCTATGGCACCAGACGATCAGGTCTTACCGTTCCCGCCAGTGGGATCAGGTGGAAGTCAACCTGCTCAACCTGCAGCGCATGAACCCCGGATGCGCTCTCTACGAGCTTTACGCGAAGGAAGTGGCCGGAAAGCGCCGCACCCCCCCGCCGACCGAATGGGACGGCGTGACCGTGTTCGACGAGAAATAACGGGCGCCGGTCAATGAAGCTGCGGATCCTGGGGTGCAGCGGCGGGATAGGGGGCCGGCACTTGCGCACCACGTCAATGCTCCTCGACAACGACATTCTCATCGACGCCGGGACGGGGGTCGCTGACCTCTCGCTCACCGAACTCTCTCTCATCGATCACGTCTTCCTCACGCACTCGCACCTCGATCACGTCGCGAGCATTCCTTTCATGGTCGATACCGTCGGAGGGATGCGCGACCAGCCGCTCACGCTTTGGGCCGTTCCTGCGACGCTGGAGATCCTGCGCAATCACATCTTCAACTGGAGCATCTGGCCCGATTTCGCGCAAATCCCGAGTCCCGAAAAACCATTCCTTCGATACCGCGAGATCCAGGTCGGTGACACGGTCGAGATGAAGGAGCGCAAACTCACGGTGCTGCCGGCGAACCATGTCGTGCCGGCGGTCGGTTATCAGCTCGATTCCGGCAGAGGGAGTCTGGTATTTACCGGCGACACGACGACCAACGATCCTCTTTGGGCGACGGTGAACAAAATCTCCAACCTGAAGTATCTGATTATCGAGACCGCTTTTTGCAACAAGGAAAGGGAGTTGGCGGTCATTTCGAAGCATCTTTGTCCGAGCATGCTCGCCGAGGAGCTCGCAAAACTCGAACGCAGCGCGGAGATCTATATCACGCATCTGAAGCCCGGTGAAATCGAGCTTACCATGCAGGAAATCGAGGAGGACGCGGGTCAATTTCGGCCGCGCATGCTGCAAAACAATCAAGTTTTCGAGTTCTGAGGAGGAATACGCTGGACCATCGGTGTCCGTGGTGAGCGAGGAGCGAGCGATGTCCGCTGTACGCATCGAAACACTGAAGGCTCTTGAACCTGTCGCCTCCCTGCCCGAGGCAAGGCTCAATGAGCTCGTCGGTGTGTGTCACGTGGAGACCGCCGGCAAGAATTCGAATCCTTTTTTCGTGCGCGGCATGGCGGGCCAGGCGGTTTACCTGCTACGTGGGGAGTTGGTGCTTACCTATCCGGATGGTTCTTCGAAAGTGCTGGTAGGCGGCTCGGAGCGTTCACGATATCCGCTCGGTCGGCGGGGCGAGGTTTTCACCAGCGTCAAGGCGATTACCGACGTTGAGCTGATGCGCATCGACGATGATCTTCTCGACGTCATGGTGACCTGGGAGCAAGCCGCGTTCGCCGACTCCTCGGCCGGACAGAAAAGGGCCGAGGACGATAGAAGTTCGCTCGCCAATTGGACCCTCATGTCGGGAATGTTCAGCTTGAGTAGCCTCAAGTACGGTGCGTTCTCACAATTGCCGTCGGCTCACATCAACGAGCTGCTGCGCCGCTTCGAGCGCGTCAACGTCAAGAAGGGGGACGCGGTGATTCACGAGGGCGCTGAAGGGGACTTCTACTTTGTGATCGAAACCGGCCGGTGCAAGATCGAACGCATGATCGGAGGCGTTTCCATGCTGCTTGCTGAGCTGAAGAGCGGCGACGCGTTCGGCGAGGAAGCGCTGGTGTCGGAAGCCAAGCGCAACGCGACCGTTACGATGACAACCGACGGGCTGCTCCTGCGGCTATCCAGGAAGGACTTTGCCGAGCTCCTCCGGGAACCGCTGCTGCACCGTGTATCGGCAGAGGAGGCGCGCGACAGGATCGCCAATGGAGCCCAGTGGGTCGATGTGCGTTACCCGTCGGAATATCAATATGACAAGCTTGCGGGAGCCATCAATATTCCGCTCTCGGAAATCCGCAACGCTTTCGGCGTGCTGGACAAAGAGAAGGAGTACGTGCTCTATTGTCAGAGCGAGCGACGCAGCGCCGCCGCGGCATTTCTCCTCGCTCAGCGCGGGTACCGCGTGTTCCTGCTTGCGGGCGGGCTTTGGGGGGAGACCAAGCGCGGAGCGTGAGGGGGAAAAGCCTCGCACGCCGAACAGTGGTAAAGTAATTGATTATCGGGATATTTCGGGGTGATGAACCTTAAGGTGGATTTCCTATGAGCGCGGTATTGCAAACGCATCCGGGCGCGGCCTCTGACGTCAACAGCCGGCTGACGTTTCAGAAGAACCTCCAGACCGTCACCAACAAGATCCACGCCACGAGCAACGTGGACGAAATCATGCTGGAAGTCAGCGTCGACATTTGCACCCTCTTCAACGCCGACCGGCTGACGATCTACACCGTGGGCGAGGACAAACAGACCATCGTCTCCAAGGTCAAGACCGGCCTCAACTCCTTCAAAGACCTGAAACTGCCGATCGCTGAACACTCGATCGCGGGCTACGTCGGATTGTCGAAGAGGATGCTCAACCTGAAGGACGTTTACGACGAGGGTGAGCTCAAGGCGCACAACCCGAACCTGCGCTTCCTGCAGGAGGTCGACAAGCGCACCGGTTATCGCACCAAGCAGATGCTGGTTGCGCCCATTGCGGAGCCGGGCAGCAGCGAACTCGTCGGCGTGGTCCAGCTGATCAACAACAAAGCCGGCGTGCCGTTCGGACAGCTTGCCGAGGAGGGGGTGACCGAACTCTGCCAGACGCTGGCCATCGCGCTCAAGCAGCGCCAGAAGCCGCAGGTCCTCAAGACAAAGTACGATTTTCTGGTGAGCGATGCGGTGATCTCGGCCGCGGAGTTCGAGCTCGCAGCCCGGTCGGCGCGCAAGAAGGCAGTCGACGTCGAAACGGTGCTGATCGAGGAGTTCCAAGTCAAGATTCCGGCGATTGGCGCGGCACTTGCGAAGTTTTTCAGGGTGCCGTACGAACCGTTCAAGCCCGATCGCATCAAACCGATGGATCTGCTGAAAAACCTGAAGCGCGATTACGTCGAATCCAACCAATGGGTACCGATCGAAGAAGCCAAAGAAGGTTTGATCATCCTTTGCCTTGACCCCGAGAGGGTGAAGAGTTCCAGAATCGTCCAAAATGTTTTTCCGGGGCGCAAGCTCGCGTATCGAGTTACGACTCTCAAGGAGTTCAGGGAAACGCTCAAGGCGTTCTACGGGGCGGAGGCCGCCGACACGGGCGACATCGGCGATATGCTTCACGACCTCGAAGAGGACGAGGTCCCCGTCGAGGTGGGCGGTGACGACGATGTGTCCGCCGCGGCCGACAACGAGCTGGTCAAGCTGGTCAACAAGATCATCATCGAAGCGTACAACCAGGGAGCGTCGGACATCCACATCGAGCCCTACCCCGGCAAAGGCAAGACCGAGATCCGGTTGAGGAAAGACGGGACGCTGGTTCCCTACATCGAGGTCCCGGGTTCGTACCGGAACGCCATCGTGGCGCGCATCAAGATCATGTGCGACCTCGACATTTCCGAGAAGCGCAAACCGCAGGACGGGAAAATCAAATTCAAGAAATTCGGTCCGCTCGACATCGAGCTGCGCGTGGCGACGATCCCATCGCAGGGCGGCGTCGAGGACATAGTCATGCGTATTCTCGCGGCCGGGGAGCCCATCCCTTTGGAAAAGCTCGGCCTGTCGCCTTCGAACCTGCCGAAGCTCAAAGAAACGGTGAGCAAACCCTACGGCCTGTTCTTCTGCTGCGGCCCGACCGGCTCGGGCAAGACGACGACGCTCCACTCGATACTGGGCTTTCTCAACACGCCGGACACGAAGATCTGGACGGCGGAGGATCCAGTCGAAATCACGCAGAAGGGTCTGCGTCAGGTTCAAGTCAACAAAAAAGCCGGCCTCGATTTCGCAGTCGTGATGAGATCGTTTCTGCGGGCGGATCCGGACATCATCATGGTCGGCGAGATGCGCGACAAGGAGACAACCTCCACGGGTATAGAAGCGTCGCTGACGGGCCACCTCGTTTTTGCCACCTTACATACGAACAGCGCACCGGAGTCGATCATCCGGCTGCTCGACATGGGCATGGATCCGTTCAACTTTTCCGATGCCCTGCTCGGGATCCTCGCGCAGCGGCTGGCCAAACGTCTGTGCGGCAAATGCAAGCAGACTTACCTGCCCGGCGCAGACGAGATGAAGCACATTCTCCAGGAATACTGCTCCGAACTGCTCAATACCGGACCGTTCAAGAAGGACGCCAAGTCCGCTTACGAAAACGTCTACAGGGAATTGGCAAGAAGCTACGCCGGCAACAAAGGTCAGTTCGCGCTCTATAAGGCCAAGGGCTGCGAGGCCTGCAACAATACCGGCTACAAAGGCCGGGTCGGCCTGCACGAACTGCTGATCGCCTCGGATACCATCAAGAAGCTGATCCAGGAACACGCACGTGTCGCGGACATCCTTGCGGTCTGTCTCGAGGAAGGTATGCGGACCTTGAAGATGGATGGGATCGAAAAGGTACTTCAGGGGATTACCGATATGCCGCAGGTGCGCGCGGTCTGTATCAAGTAGCGGCTCGCTCCACGCCGGCCGCCGCCTGAGACCGGGGATTGTTCTTGGAGACCGTTGAAGATCTGTTTCGCCGCCTCGAGCAGCTCAACGAGATAGGCGCGGCCCTGTCCCAGGAAAGGGACATCGACCACCTGCTCGAGAAAATCCTCCTTGCGGCCAAGGCGGTCACGCGCGCTGCCGGCGGCACTTTGTACGTGCTGGAGCCCTCCGACGAAGGACCCCAGCTCAGGTTTGCGATCATGCGAAACGAGTCGATGGGCATCGCGATGGGCGGTACCACCGGCAACCCGATACCGTTCTATCCGGTGCACCTCTACGGAAAGGACGGAACGCCGAACAACCAGATGGTCGCCGCTTACACCGCCTTGACCGGCAAGACGGTGAATATCGCCGATGCGTATACGGAGGAGGGTTTCGATTTCTCCGGAACGCGCAATTTCGACAAAAAGACCGGATACCGCTCCAAGGCGTTCCTCACCGTGCCGATGAAGAACCACGAGAGCGAAATCATCGGCGTGCTTCAGCTCATCAACAGCAGAGATCCGGCGACGAACGAGATCGGGCCGTTCTCGCATTCGGACCAGCGCCTGGCGGAATCGCTTGCATCTCAAGCCGCCATCGCGCTCACCAATCGGCACCTCATCAATCAATTGGAGGAGCTGTTCGAGTCTTTCATCGAGCTTATCAATACCGCGATCGATGAGAAATCCCCTTACACCGGAGGGCACTGCCAACGCGTCCCGGTGCTCACCATGATGCTTGCCGATGCCGTCAACGAAACCAAGGAAGGGCCGCTCCAAGATTTCAACATGAGCGACAAGGACCGTTACGAGCTAAAGATAGCGGGGCTGCTGCATGACTGCGGGAAGGTGACAACCCCCGTGCACGTCGTGGACAAGGCGACCAAGCTGGAAACGATCTTCGACCGAATCAATCTCGTAGATACACGTTTCGAGGTGCTGAAACGCGATTTGGAAATACAGACGTTGAAACAAAAGATCGAACTCTTGCGCCAGCCGGTACTGGACGAGATCCGTGCGCGCGAGCGGCTGGCGCAAATCGATCAGACGTCACGGGACGTCTTGCGTGAGCTAGACAGCGACCGCGAATTCCTGCGTCACTGCAACGTCGGTGGAGAAGTCATGTCGCCGGAGGTGCGGGAACGCGTGAACATCATCGGAACCGGCTATAAGTGGATCGATGTCTCGGGCGGGACAGCCGATTTCCTCACCCAGGACGAGATCAGGAATCTCACGATCGCGCGCGGCACGCTGACCGACGAGGAACGTCAGACGATCAATCATCACATCGTCGCCACCATCAAGATGCTGGAAGCGCTGCCGTGGCCGAAGCACTTGCGTAATGTGCCGGAGTACGCTGGGGGTCACCACGAACGCATGGACGGGAAGGGTTACCCTCGTGGACTGAAACGGGAGCAGATGTCGGTGCAAGCGAGGGTCATGGGGATCGCCGATATATTCGAGGCGCTGACTGCCAAGGACAGGCCCTACAAGCGCGGCAAGACGCTTTCCGAATCGCTGAAGATCCTCGGAAACTTCAAGTTGAACGGACACATCGACCCGGACTTGTTCGACGTATTTGTGCGCAGGAAGGTGTACCTGCGCTACGCCGAGCAATTTCTCGACCCCGATCAGATCGACGAGGTCGACGAGGGCAAGATACCGGGATTCGCTCCTTGATCGGGCTTGGCCCCGCGTGCCGGTTACGTTTGCTTGAATGGCCGAGAATCCGTCGGATCGACGCGGTGACGTGCGCCGTCAGACTGTGCCGTATTTTTGTTCGAAACCGCCCTGTCCACATGGGATTCGCCCTCGGCAGCATGCAATAATATAAATACAATCATATCCTTATGTTATTGCGGCCAGATCGGCATGCGACTTGCTCTTAAGTGTTCCGACGCCATACCGGCGTGATAGGAGATTCCATGAGAACGATGCAGAAGGGCTTTACCTTGATCGAGTTGATGATTGTGGTTGCGATCATCGGCATTCTGGCCGCGGTAGCACTGCCCGCGTACCAGGACTACAGCAACCGCGCGAAGATATCCGAGGCGATTCTGGCCGCGAGCGCGTGCCGCACGTCGGTTACCGAAATCTACCAAAGCGGCAATAGCACTTCACAGGCTGCCGGCAAGTGGGGCTGCGAGGTCACGACTCAAGCTGGCGGCGCTTCGAAGTACGTGGCGACCATTGACACGACCCTCGACGGCAAGGTCATGATTACGATACAAGGCTTTGCCGACGCCACCAAAATCAACGGCTCGGTCATCACCCTGCTTCCGATGAAGGACGCGACCACGCCGCTGGTGGTGGGCGACGTGGGCGGGATGACGGTCTACTCCTGGCGCTGTGGTTCGCCGGGTGACGGCACCACGCTGAACCTGAAGTACCTGCCGGGTTCCTGCCGCGGATGATGTAGCCTAGCTCCTAGCAACGCAAAAAGGTACCCTTCGGGGTACCTTTTTTTTGGCCCTAATGCTCGCAAGCGCTATCAGGCGGTTCCCGCACTGGATCGCCGCTGGCTTGATCGCCGCGCTCGCCTGCGGCCTTTACTGGCCTTTTCTGGGAAGCCCGCGGGTCTTCGACGACTGGGTGTTTTTCTCGGGACAGAACTTTTACTACTATGC
>WNGB01006857.1_pt1 | contig 23696 bp, 24 predicted proteins | sample 5400681 | NCBI WGS metagenome assembly WNGB01 (sample SAMN13153367, study PRJNA577476) | soil metagenome | isolation source: 115 cm soil or saprolite under grassland replicate 2 | place: USA:California | collected 2016-06-15
GGATGACGACCTCAGCCTTGCGTCGCGCGGAGAGGCGAGACTTCGTCGAACGATCGGACACCCTGTACCTCCTCGATGCTCTGCGGAGGGATCATGCCCTCTCGCAGTTGGGTGTCCAAGGAGATCGGGTGCGGCCTACTGGGCGCTTGCGCGCGCTCTCGCCGCTGCACCGCCACGCAATGCTCCTGCCGCGTCGCCTTCAGCTCCGGTCCCCGAATCCATCTCACGCTCTGAGCCGCCTCGCTTCTGCGGTGACTGCGGGTCTCCGGTCGAAGGAACAAAGTTCTGCCGCAACTGCGGTGCGTCGGTGGCCCGGCCGATTTCCGGATAGGCGGCCCGCAGAATCCAGCACATCAAGTAGCCTCCTCGGATCGCAGTCGAACTGCGCGTCGGCGTTCGACTCGCGTAGCGCGTGGTAGCTACTTCTTGTGTCACTGAACACTTGTTCGATATCATTTAGTCACTGCCCCGACGCAACCGCAGATGAGGATGGGGACGCATGGCCCGTGAGGGCGAAGCACTAACTCGCACGACTCGACTCGACCCGAAGATCAAAGCTTCCGGGTGGAAAGTCGTGCCGTCAAGGAGTCTCGACAGGGCAGCAAGCCTTCAGGCGAGCGCCGTTCGCGAGCTGCCGACTCTGGCGGGTCCCGCGGACTACGCGCTCTGCGACGACGGTCGGGTTCTCGGAGTAGTCGAAGCCAAGAAAGTCAGTCTCGGCCCGCAAGAGGTCCTGATGCAGGCCGAGCGCTACTCCAAAGGCATCCCGCAGTCGCCGCGCTATCAGAACGAATTCGGTGTTCCTTTCGTCTACTCCTCGAACGGTGAAATCACCTGGTTCCGGGATCTGCGCCACCCACTGAACCGCTCGCGCACCGTCTCCCGCTTCCACACGCCGGCGGCCTTGCGGGACCTCCTTTCACGCGATTTCGAGGCCGAGAGCGCGAAGCTCGACTCCATTCCTTTCCATAGCCGACTTCGGCCCTACCAGCGCGACGCGAACAAGGCGATTGAAGAGGCGATTCGAGCCCGCAAGCGAAAGATGCTCGTGACGATGGCGACGGGCACTGGCAAGACATTCATGACCGTCTCCGAGATCTACCGACTGATGAAGTCGGGCGTCGCCCAGCGCGTTCTGTTTCTGGTCGACCGCCGCGCTCTGGCGGCTCAAACGGTTCGCGAACTGGCCTCATTCGAAGCCGAGCCGGGCCTCAAGTTCGACAAGATCTACGAGGTCTATAGCCAGCCGTTCCACGCCGAGGACTTTGGCGACGAACAGCCCTTGAACCCGAAGACGATGCCGGAGAGCAATCTCACTAACCCGCAGCTCGGTCGTGCCTTCGTCTATGTCTCAACGATCCAGCGGATGATGATCTACCTCTACGGTCGTGAGGCAGTCCTTGGTCACGGCGATGTCGAAGTCGAGGAAGATGCCGACAAGCTCGACATTCCCATTCACGCTTTTGACTTGATCGTCGCCGACGAGTGCCACCGCGGCTACTCCAGTGCCAAAGAGAACTCGGTTTGGCGAAACACCTTCGACCACTTCGACGCTATCAAGGTCGGCCTGACGGCAACACCGGCCTTTCACTCGATGGCCTACTTCGAGAACAAGATCTTTGAGTACCCCTACGACCGCGCCGTCGCCGAAGGATTCTTGGTCGACTACGACGTCGTCAACGTTCGCTCCGAGGTCCGCATCAACGGCATCTTCTTGAAGGAAGGGGAGCAGATCGACTCGGTTGACCCGGTGACGGGAGCCAAGCAGCTCGACCTACTGGAGGACGAGCGAGTCTTCGACTCAAGTACCATCGAGCGGCAGATCACGGCGCCAGACGCCAATCGCAAAGTGCTACTGGAACTGAAGAAGTACGCCGACGACCACGAGAAGAAGTACGGCCGCTTCCCGAAGACTCTGATTTTTGCCCACAACGACCGCCCCCATACCTCACACGCCGATCAGCTGGTCAACCTGGCTCGCGAGATCTTCGGACGAGGCGACGCCTTCGTCGTCAAGATCACCGGTAGTGCGACGGTCGATAGGCCGCTGCAGCGGATTCGCGAATTCCGTAACCGGCCGCATCCCGCGATCGCCGTGACGGTCGATCTTCTGACGACCGGCGTCGACTTCCCGGATCTCGAGTTCCTGGTCTTCCTGCGACCGGTCAAGTCCCGGATCCTCTTCGAGCAGATGATCGGCCGCGGCACGCGTAAGGGCGTCCGCTTCCCCGACAAATCGCACTTCACCGTCTTCGATTGCTTCGACGGGACACTTCTACGCTACTTCCGCGAGACGACCGGCGTTACCGCCGAGCCGCCGGAGTCCGACGGCAAGACCATCGTCGAAGTCATCGAGGGCATTTGGCAGAACCGGGATCGCGAGTATTCGGTTCGGCGACTCGTCCGGAGGCTCCGCCGCATCGAGAAGGAAATGTCCGGCGATGCGCGAGATGAATTCGCCCGCTTCATTCCGGACGGCGACCTGGGCCACTATGCCGAGGATTTGCCGGCCCAGCTTCGCGAGGAGTTCGCCGAAACGATGAAGCTGCTACGGGACAAGGAGTTCCAGGACGTCCTTCAGCACTATCCACGACCGAAGGCCGAGTTCTTCGTTGCCGAGGGCGTCGCTGATTACGTCACATCCGAATGGCTGATCAAGGGCGGGGTCGGCAAGGAGTACAAACCGGTCGACTACTTGGCGGAGTTTTCTGCGTTCGTTCGGGCAAACGAGGACAAGGTCGAAGCGCTGAAGATTCTTCTAGCTCGCCCGGAGGGGTGGGGGACGCAGCCGCTCCGCGAGCTACGCACGTCACTCACGACCGCGCCCCAGCATTTCACTGAAGAGAACTTGCGCCGGGCCTTCGAGGCGACATCGCACAAGTCGATGGCCGACATCATCTCGATGGTCAAGAAGGCGGCGAAAGAGAGCTCACCGCTTTTCACCGCCGAGGAGCGCGTGCAACAGGCGATCGACCGCATCAGCTTGGGACGGCAGTTCACGGAGGAGCAGGTCAAATGGCTCGACTACATCCGCCAGCACCTCATCGCCAATCTGACGATTGATCGCGAGGACTTCGATAACGTCCCCGCGCTCGCAGGTCCCGGTGGATGGGGTCCGGCGAACCGGATCTTTGGGGGGAAGCTCAGCCAGCTCATGGCCGACTTGAATCGTGAGGTCGTCGCCGCATGACGGACGTTGTCGCCAAGCTCTGGGGCTTTTGCCACACCCTCCGTCACGACGGCATCGGTTACAGCCACTACGTCGAGCAGTTGACCTATCTGCTCTTTCTCAAGATGGCCGGCGAGCGCGAGATTGCCCTGCCGAAGAAGACCGACTGGGCCTATCTCAGGTCACTCAGTGGCACGGATCTCCTTGACGCCTACGTTGAGGCCCTGCGGCTTCTGGGGAAGCAGCCCGGAATGCTCGGCGACATCTTTAGCGGAGCGCAGTCGCGCTTCAGCAATCCGGTCAACTTGAAGAAGCTCATCGGACTCATCGACGAGACCGAATGGACTGAGCTCGGCGTCGACGTCAAGGCGGCCGCCTTTGAAGGTCTCCTGGAGAAAGCGGCGTCCGAAGGAAAGAAGGGCGCCGGTCAGTACTTCACGCCGCGTCTTCTGATCAAGGCGATCGTTCGCTGCATGAAGCCGGATCCGCGCGCTTCGCGCGACTTCAAGATTGAAGACCCGGCCTGTGGTACTGGCGGGTTCCTTGTCTCGTCGTACGAATGGCTGCTCGAACAGACGAAGGGGTCACTAGAGCGAGACGTCGCCAAACGCATCCGGACTCAGACCTACTTCGGGCAGGACATTGACCCTGAGCCGCGGCGCCTTGCGGTGATGAACTTGTATCTGCACCAGGTCGAACCGCATGTCGAACGGAAGGATTCGCTTTACGAGACTCCACCGTCGGATCGGTACGACATCGTGTTGACGAATCCCCCTTTTGGCACGAGAGGGGCAAATCAAGCTCCCGACCGGGATGACTTCACGGTTTCCACCAGCAACAAGCAGCTGAACTTCATCCAGCACGTGCTGACGATTCTGAAGCCTGGCGGTCGCGCGGCGGTGGTCGTGCCCGACAACGTCATGTTCGCCGACCAAGCCGGCGAAGTCTTCCAGGTACTCATGGAAGACTGTGATTTACACACAGTTCTGCGTTGCCCTCGCGGAACCTTCAGCCCGTATTCCGAGGGCACCAACACGAACGTCCTCTTTTTCACTAAGGGTCGATCGACGGAAGCGACCTGGATGTTCGACGCAAGGGCGAACGTTCCGAAAATTACCAAGAAGGAACGACCACTCACGGCGGGACACTTCAAGGAATTCGAGTTGTGCTACGGCGGCGATCCGAATGGGCGCAGCAGGCGCACTGAGGCGAAATCGGCCGAAGGTCGCTGGCGCCGCTTCTCAATCGACGAAATCAGGTCACGCCATTACAAGCTCGACGGTTTCCGATGGATTGACGAACGACTGAGCGACGAGGATGAGCTTGCGGAACCGGAGGAGCTCATCACCGCAGCCGTGACGGAGCTGCGACTGGCTCTAGATGACCTCGCCGACGTCCAGCGCATCGTTGAAGGGAACGGAGTGTCGGCATGAGTCTCACGATGCCGCCCGCGCGCATTGTCGCCGAATCCAATTCGCCGCTGCTTGCCGCTGCGGACTCCTGGACGCGAAGGCCTTTGGGCGAGGTCGCGGAAATTCTCAACGGGTTCGCCTTCAAGTCAGAGCAGTTCTCAACCGATGGCGGCAAGCCCCTGATTCGAATACGTGACCTCTTCACCGAGAGTACGGCGGTTGCTTACGCGGGTGAATATGACGAGCGATATCTCGTCGAGCCCGGAGAACTGCTTGTCGGCATGGACGGCGATTTCAACGCTTCGCGATGGCGCGGACCTCAAGCACTGTTGAATCAGCGCGTTTGCAAGATCATCCCAACTGCCGATCAACTCGACATTGACTTCCTGACCTACCTAATTCCGGGGTATTTGCAGGCAATCCACGACGTGACGTCATCGACGACGGTGACGCACTTGTCATCGCGCGATGTTGCACAGATCCCCATTCCCGTACCCCCGCTGGCCGAGCAGCGACAACTGGCCCAGCTATTCCGTCTTGCGCACGCGAAACAGGAGTCATCTGCAGCGCATCTTCAAGCCGCGCAGCGTGCCACCGAGCGTTTTCGTCGGGCCATCCTCGCCGCGGCCTGTTCGGGTCGCCTTACTTCTGGTTGGCGCGAAAAGCACAACGTCGCTGAATCTGCTCAGGCGCTGGTGGCGCGATCCCGAGCCGCGCTCGCCCCGCGTCGAGCGACCGAGGAATGGTCCGCTCCAGACTGGCTAGAGATTCCCAGATCGTGGCAGTGGGCTCCATTGCGCGATTTGGCGGCGATACGGAGCGGTATTCAGAAGCAGCCGAGCCGGACGCCGAAGAAAAATCGATATCCCTACCTCCGTGTTGCCAATGTCCTCCGTGGCCGCCTCGACCTCTCCGAGATTCACGAGTTCGAACTCTTTGACGGTGAGTTGGATGTCTACCGGTTGGAGCCAGGAGACCTTCTCGTCGTTGAGGGCAATGGCAGTCCCTCCGAAATCGGTCGTGCTGCTCTTTGGCGTGGCGAGATTCCTGACTGCATCCACCAGAACCACATCATCAGAGTTCGTTGCATTGCTCTGGAGCCCAGTTTCCTCGAACTCTTCTGGAACTCACCGATCGGCTCTCGCGAGGTCGCTGCGCTGGCTGTAACTACTGCGGGTCTCTATTCGCTCAGTAGCGGAAAGATTGCAGCGGTAACCGTGCCAGTGCCACCGCTCAATGAGCAACGCGAAATTGCCGCGCGCGCGACTGCGCTGCTGGCTACCGCAAGCGGCCTCAGCTCTCGACTTGAGAAGACCAGGAGCTACGTCGAGCGGACCTTTCAGGCCGTACTCGCTAAGGGCTTCCGCGGTGAGCTCAACGGCGTCGCGGACGAAGTAGGTGCCTAACGATGCGGGTTGAAGAATCGATAATCAGGAATGTCTTCGCGTCGGACAAGAACCTAGATGGTCTCTGGGACTCGATCATCGTCAGTGGCGCCGTCAAAGATCAGCTCCTCAACCACGCGCTGCTCGCTCTTGAGCTCAGAGCAAAGCTTCGATTCGCGACGACGGCGCTCCATGGGCTAATCCTGCTGATCGGTCCTCCCGGTACCGGTAAGACCACACTCGCACGCTCGCTCGTGACGCAGTTAGCCCCTCGGGTTCCCGGTCGGAAGGCGCGCCTAATTGAGGTCAATCCGCATGGCCTCATGAGCGCAGAGCACGGGCAGACTCAGCAGCTGGTGATGAAGTTGCTAGGCGAGCACATCCCATCGCTCGCGGCAGATGGACTTCCGACTGTTGTGCTTCTTGATGAGGTCGAATCGATGGCGGTCGCCAGAAGTGAGGCCTCACTGTCCGCGAATCCGGCAGACGTTCATCGAGCGACCGATGCGGTCCTCGCGGCGCTCGATCGGAATACGGAAGAGAGTCCGCACATCATCGTCGTTGCGACATCCAATTTCCCTCGGGCGCTCGATGAGGCGCTTCGTTCAAGGGCTGACGCCGTCGTCGAATTGCCACTGCCCGACCGTGCGGCGATTACTGAGATTCTCAAGACCACGCTCACGAGTTTTGTGCCCGCGGATCGCCACTTCGGCGAGCTCGCGGGGAGCGATCGATTGCCAAAGGTCGCAAATGAACTTGTCGGTTGTGACGCACGTCGGGTTCGCAAGGTCGTCACCGAGGCAATTGCCCTGAAGCTAGACACCGTTCTCGAATTCAAGCGGCTCTCGATCGACGACCTCATTACGGCCGCACGAAATGCCAAGGCGTCGTTACCAAAGGCGGAGCGACGTGGATAGGCGAAGGCGAATTGCAGGATCACCCTTCCGCGGCTCGACCCAGGCCTGGACGGTTATCGAGGAGCTCATCGTCAACACGCTAACGGCGTCGCCGCACATTCCGGCGGAGCAAGTACGCGCGGCACTTGAAGCCGCTGCACCGGTGAGTCGACACCTGGTCGCCGGCAGCTATTTGAACAAGTCGCCGCTCGTCCTTGTCGGGCTCGAGATCTTCACGATTACGGGCGACGATGCTCTGACCGAAGGTGACGACCCGACTACGGTGCCCGGGGCAGCTGCGGCACAGGACTGGACGTTGTACCTGCCGAAGCCGGAACTTTTGGCAGATGCCGTCCGAAACGCGGCGAAATCGAATTCACACCTGTCGAGCGACGATCCACCGGAAAGCTCGGAAGAAGCGAAGAGCTCGGAACCGGCGATTGACCGCGACGCGATTCGCCGTCTCCGAGGCGACATCCGATGACCAGTACCTTCGTCACCACCTACACGCGAACCCACACAGCAACTTGGCTGTCGGAACTGATCTTCGGCACGATTGCTGACATCTGCGCCGCTCTCGGAATCGACACGTCGACGCTCTATCACGACTGGAAACAAGACCTTTCGGCAATCAAGGCATGGATTGAAGAAGGTTCACTCGCGATGGTTGTGCTCGAATGCCACCAGCCCGACGGAACGGTCGATCCAGTATTTGAGTTTCCTGTCGTGTACTCCTCGGATGTCATCGGAGATGCCCACTTCACCGCGCATAACGCATCAATCGCGCGCTTCTATGCGAAGCTGCGGAGCGTTCCTCGGGGCACGACTTACAGACTGTTCTGCACCTACGATGGCCGCCAACACTCGACGCAGCCTGGATGGGGACCTGGTATGCGAGCTTCGACAGAAGGACTGCGTTCGAGTTCGCTAGGAACCATCGGCAACGCTCCGCACGCGTCGGCATCTATGAGGTACTTCCGCCGATGACCTATGTCGATGATGCTTTTGCAGGATTGAGGTCAAATCTCGAGATCACCGAGACCGAGGAGGAGCTCGCCTCGACTCGCCAGAGGCTGATTCGAGAGCATCTTGACAAGCACTGGGAGATCGCCGAGGACTTTCTGACCGGGAGCTACCGGCGGCGGACAAAAACGAAGCCCCTGAAGGACGTCGACATCTTCGTCGTTCTCGATCCGAAGGGTAAGCAAGCCAGGTACGCCGAGAAACCTCCCTCCGAGATTCTTGAAGAGCTTCGGGACATCCTCGACAAGAAGTGGACCGGCAAGGTCACGATTGACCGCATGGCGGCGGTCGTCTCCTATGGCGACGACGTCGCGTCGTTCGACGTGGTGCCTGCGTTCAAAGGCTCTCCGGAGGATGCGGAGGCGCGCGGCTACCACATCCCGGACACGCTGACGGCTGACTGGATTCGAACCGATCCGGCGGAGCACGCCGAACAGGCAACGGCGAAGAACAAGAGCTGTGACGACAGGTGGATACCGTTGGTCAAGATGATCAAGGGCGCAAGCCGCGAATTGGGCGAGCCAGTGCAGCCGTCCTTTCTCATCGAAGTAATGGCGCTCGATTTGGTCGACGAGCCCTGCGGTAGCTATCAGGATGAGATTTCTTGGTTCTTTGCGACCGCTGCGGGTCGCTTGGAGGAGTCCTGGCCTGATCCGGCCGGGCTTGGCCCTGACGTGAATGCCGAGATGACGCCCACAGACAGGACGACCGCAAGAGAGGCCCTAGTTCGAGCTCACGAGATCTCGCAGCGCGCGGTGTGGCTTGAAGACAACGGACAAGAGAAAGCTGCGGTCGAGGAGTGGAGGCGACTTTTCGGCAATCGAATGCCGCGACCATGAAGACTCAGCCGTCCTTGAATGACATCAACGAGCGTCAAAACCAACCGGAGTTCATCGGTCTGTTGAAGGCTGCGGATGCCGCGTACTCGTACGCCCGGCGCGCCGATTCAGCGCGAATCCTGATCACGCTGGCCAGCCTTGTAATGGCGATTGTCGCGGCGATCCGAAGTGACCTGGCAAATCCCCTCGCCGTTGCGGGCGCCGTCGGGGCCGTCGTCAACGAGACTATTCGCCGGATCGGCACCGTCCCTTGGAGTCGCACGGGAATGCTGTTGCAGGAGCGATTCGACACGGAGCTGTTCGGGTTGAAGTGGAAGCCGTCTGTCGGACAGAAGCCCAGAGACGAGGATCGCCATCACTGGGAGCGGAGATTCCGTGGCGACGCTAGTCAGAAGCCGGATTGGTATATCGACGTGAGGGGTTTGCCACGGGGTCATGCGGTTCTCCTCTGTCAGAGGGAGAACGCGTCCTGGGATGCACGCCTACGACGCCTGTGGGGGACCGGCCTGCTCGGAGCGGCATTCCTCTGGATCGCAGCCGGTCTCGTTATTGGAGTTGCCGCAGATTGGCATGTGTGGGACCTAGTAGTCAGGTGGCTGACACCGTCCGCGTCCGCGCTCCTGCTTGCGTTCGGCAGTGGCTTCAAGCATCGCGAAATTGCGGACGAGAAAGAGGCACTGATAACGCGAATCGAGGAACAGCTGGAGAGTGCCCCCGTCCGCTCAGCAAGAGCCGACAAACGGCTCCTGGCGCTTGCCCGCGATTTCCAGGATGAGCTGTCACGTCTACGAGCTGAGGAGAGTCGCGTCCCGGGCTCTCTGTACCAGCGACTCCGCGGCGAATACGAAGACGCCGCGGCAGCGGCTGCGAAGAACTGGCGGGACAAGTTGCGCCGCGACTTGGGAAAGACGGATGAGCAAGCTGACGCCGAGGACCTCGCCGATGTTGCGCACGACGCGAAGGCGGCTCAGGTCTCCAGTCCTCCTCCGCCGAACTCCCTCCCTTGACAATTGCCCAGTGAGCGGAGCGGTTCTTCCGGGCTTCGACGAACTCTTGAGCCGCCTGGAGCTCACTCCGGAGCAGCAGGCGAGGGCTTCGAGTAGCCAGGAACACCTTCGGTCCATCCTCGATGGCAAGTTCATGCTCGACCGCAAGCCTGTCCTCATCGGTTCGTACGCGCGTCATACCCAGATTCGGACGGAACGCGACATCGACCTACTCGTTGTCTTGGCCGATGATCCGCACTGGAAGACGTATCAGTACCGGTCCGCATCACTGGTCCGCGATCTCCGAAAGATGATCAAGAAGAGCTATCCGAAGACGAAGCTGAGCCATGACGAAGTCGCCGTCGTCATGGAAATGGACGTCTTGAACTTCGACGTCGTGCCGGCCTTCGCCTCGGCTGACTATTTCGTCGTCCCGAACGGCGATAGAGGCTGGCAAGCCACCAATCCGCTCCACCACATTGAACTGATGCAGGAGCGCAACAAGAAAGACGCCCGCCTCAAGCCGCTCGTCAAGATCCTGAAGTATTGGAACAAGCGCAACGATTCGCGTTTCCGGTCGCTTCATCTTGAGATGGCCGCCGAGCGAATTTGGCGGGGTCGGACAATTCCGGACTACCCCGGCGCTATTGCGATGACATTGACGTATCTGAGATCACTCCTCGACCACCAACCATTTCCAGATCCTTGGCCACAGGGCGGCCGTCTCGATGGCTATTTCGGCCTATTCGGCCGCGGCAGTGCCAAGGACCTCGCGGCGAAGGACGGCAGGACCGCAGTTCGAGCGGAGGCGCTGCGTCTGAGCGGTCGCGAGGCCGCGGCTCTGAGTTGCTGGCAGACGGTATTCGCAGGCGAATTTCCAGTCGTGAACTCTCCGGAATGACGAATAGCAAATCGTTCAGAAAGAATCCGCTCGGCGAAGGCCTCAACATCTATCGGCACGGTGGTTGGGAAGGGCAGCTGGAGCGTGTTAGGCGGTGGCATCGACGGGTTGCGGCGATTCGTTTCGCGAAAGCCAGCGACGGCAGCGCCGAAGAGAATCTCGACACCGTCTACGCGTTCTTTCAGAACTGCACCCATTTGGTCGACTGGATAGTCCACGATCTGCCTGCGAGGACGTCTGCGGTTGAAGCTCTCTATTCGCGAACACCGGAGCTGCGGATCGCTCGTGTCATCTCAAACGCTACGAAACACCTTGACCTCGATCGTCCGCCGAGCGTGGAGGGTGGATTTGCGGACGGTCGTGAGTACGTTTTCAATGGTTGGCTATCTTCGTCTGAGCCGGTCAGAAATCAGTCTTGGTTCGTTATCGCTAACGGCGAGAAGTACGACATCTTCGACTTGGCTCAGCGTTGCATGGACGCGTGGGAAGATTTCGCGGCGAAAGTGGAGCGCGTCTGAGCCGCTTGCTTGTTGACTTCTCGGCGCCTGGACATCATCAATTGAAAGTGGATGGACGACAACAAGAACGAGAAACGGAGAAGCGAAGTGATCGAGCGAGTTGGCTGCAGCTGGCAGAACGAAGATCGCCGCACGTCAGCCGCTCGACGTGACTTCGCTGACTCCGCTGCCTTCCACGACGCGCACGGCGACGACCTCAGCAAGTGCGACGCGTGGGTCTGCGTTTGCGGCAAGACCGACCCGCACGGCGGCTCCTGGGAGACGACCAATCGCGCCGGGAGACCGGTCGAGCCAACAACGGCGGATTGGCTCGGCTACGTCAAGTGCACGGAGTGCGGGCGCGTCTTCGACCGCGAAGGAATGGCGATCAGTGGGCCGGGTCCGTCTTTGGCTTGAAGCGTTCCCGGCCAACCCTTTCCGCTGTCGGCTGAAGCTCCGTTAGCAGGTCAGCCGCGCGGGCCAGCTCGTCGTAACAGGCAAGCAGCAGGAGGATTAGCTTCGACGGCGGCTTGGCACGATTGCGCGGTTCGAATAGTGTCCCGTCTGGCTCACACGTGGCCTGTGCCCGCGTCCAACGCGAGCAGGCGATCCAGCGCGTCGTAGTGCTCCACTGAGGTTTCGAGAAGGATCGCTCATCGTCGCCGAGGCCGCCCGAACCACCGTGGCACCGTGTCCATGTAATGGAGATAGGTCTCGCCGAAGCGCGCTTCAAGCTGGCGCTCCTCGGTGGGAATCTGGATGAAAGCAAAGAACACCCACCACAGCATGAAGGCGATCAAGACCGCGATGCTGCCGTAGAAGATCGCCCACCCCAGCCACATCACAAGCTCGAGGAGATACATCGGGTTGCGGGAGAACCGATACGGGCCCTTGAGGAGCAGGTGCCGCGGTGTTCCTTCCCACGCCACGACGCCGGTGGCGCGTACGAAGTGCAGGCTGAGGCCCCACACGATCATCGCCATGCCCACCGCCACCGGGATGAGGCCGATCACATTCCACGCGCCCGGGCCACCATCCGCCCACCCGTAGCGGGGAGTGATGAGCGAGATTGCCCATGGCAGGACGACATGCACGCCGAGCCCGAGGGGGATCAATAGGAGCGGGCGTAGCCACGGAGGAATACGCGCGCGTTTGGATGGCCGGCTCTCCGGAGCCTCGGTCACTGTGCCTTCGCGGCGTCTTCCGCCTGATCGTTGTAGGTGCGGGACGTGGTGATCGCCCGCAAATTGCTCACGCGACCCGCTTGCGCTTGGCAAGGAGCTCAGCGAAGCGCTCGTATGTCTCGCGCGCGCCGGCCTCCGCCCCGCTCTGGAGGAATCCGTCGCGGTCCTCCTTGTTGGAGAACACCGACCGAACGGTGAGACGAGTCGTGCCATCGCCGAGATCCTCGAATGTGGCGGTCTCGATCTGGATGTGACCGGCGAACGGCTCGTACTCGAACGTCTGGACGACGCGCTCGTTCGGAACGATCTCGCGGTACTCGCCGTTGAACCAGTGCTCCGTCCCGTCCGCCGCGCGGTTCAAGAACCGCCATTTCCCGCCGACGCGGACGTCCATCTTGCCGACCTCCGTCGTGTACCGGCGCGGACCCCACCATTGCGGGATGAGTTCGGGGTCCATCATCGTTTCGAACACCAGCTCGCGCGGCGCGTCAAACACGCGCGTGAGCTCGATCTCGCGGTCTGAGACCAACCTCGTCTTCAGCTCTTTAGCGCTTGCGACCATGTTCTTTCTCCTTCTGTTCCGTCTTGATCTTCCGCAGGAGCCCGTCCAGTCGCTCGAAGCTCTCCTCCCAGTGCCGGCGGTAGCGCTCGACCCAGTCGTCGGCCTCTTTCAGCGGTGCGGCATTGAGCCGCGCCGGCCGCCACTGCGCGTCGCGGCTGCGCTCGATGAGCCGCGCGCGCTCGAGCACCTGCAGATGCTTCGAGACGGCCGCAAGGCTAATGTCGAACGGCTCTGCGAGCTCGCTGACGGAGGCCTCGCCTTTCGTGAGGCGCGCGAGGATCGCCCGCCGCGTGGGATCCGCGAGGGCGCCGAAGGTCAGGCTGAGCGCGTCTGTGGTCTCGGCCATCGTTTCATTCAACCAAATGGTTTAATACAACGAGCAGACGCGCATGTCAAGCCCGTCGACGGGGTTAGCAGAAGGTCCGCGGGACGCGCTGCCGCTATGGCTTCCTGACAGGCGACTGCTGGCACCGCTCCGGGTCGTTCGACTCGGTACCTGGGGCGAGTGACCCTCGCTTCTCAGGTCGCGCTCAGGTACTACGCTTCCGGCTGAGAGCAGCCTGAGAGCTGCACGCGCCGAGATTGGGGGCCCAAATGGCATCGAAGGCCGCTGCTGCTGGCACTGCAAGCCGCCGCCGCAAGGGACTCTGGGGCACGATCGAAGACGAGCTCGCGCTTCGCTCACTCATCAGCGAGTACCTCATCCCCGAAGAAACGAACAACATCTGGTACACGCCGGGGGGCGTCCTCTTCATCGCTCTCGGCTTCGAAGTCCTCACCGGCTTCCTTCTGATGTTCCCGTACCAGCCCGACGCGGGAAAGGCGTACGACATCACGAGCGGCCTCATGCGGATGCCGGTCTGGTCGGTGATCATCAACTTCCACTTCTGGGCCGCGTACGTGATCTTCGGCCTGGCGATGCTGCACATGGTCCGAGTCTTCGTGACGGGCGGCTACCGCCTCGGAAAGCAGGGCCTATGGCTTGGCGGCGTGCTCCTCGCCGGCAGCCTGTTCGTCGCGTTCATCACCGGCGAGACTCTGCACTGGGACGAGGTGGGCTTCGCGGTCCCGTGGCACGTCTCGGAATTCTTCCAGGCGCTCGGCCTCGCTGCCGCCTTCAACTACACCTTCGCGCAGCTCAAGGACGTCGCGCAAGCCTCCGAGAAGCTTGCCCAGATCTATGGCGTGCACGTATCGATGGTGCCGATCATCGCGGTGGGTCTTGTGACGCTCCATTACTACCTGGTGAAGGTGAAGGGCATCTCTCTGCCGTTCTGGCTGAAGCCCAGCGGACGGAAGGTCCCCTTCAGCTCCCACATCCGTGAGTGGCTGATCTACGGGAGCGCGATCCTCGGCGTCGTGCTCCTCCTCGCGATCTTCATCCAGCGCGACCCGGGGCCGGCGCCGCAGCTGCTGCCGAGCTCGCCGTTCTTCAACTCTCCGCATGGTCCCGGCGGGAACGGAGCAAAGCCAACCTGGCCGATCTCTTGGACGCACGGCATGAACGTCCTCTTCGGTCAGGATCTTGGTATCGAACCAGACATCTGGGGAACGGTCGTCGGCATGGTGCTGATGACCATCGCGCTCGTCGCGATCCCATTCATCGACCGCGGCAGGGGACAGCTCGCGAGCTGGCGCGAGGCCCGCGACCTAGGAAAACGTGGCTGGGCCTGGGCGGCGATGGCGATCTTCTGGCTCGTGATGATCATCGGGATGGTGCGCAACTTCACCGCGGTCCCTGACTGACGCGCGGACTCCTCGCCAGAGCCTTACGTTCATCGCCGCGGCGATCGCGAGCATCGCGAGCGCCGCGGTGGTGACCAGCGGCCGCTGGTCCGCGAAGGAGAACCACGGCGGCGCGAGCACGGTGATCTGGAACGTCCAGTAGGCCAGCGACGCGTTGTGCGCCCACAGCCACTCCGCCCGGGTGTGTCCGCGCAGGTGCGGGAAGAGGACCGCGATCCCGATCAACGCCTCGGCCAGATGACCGATGCCGCTGACGAACTGCACTTCGGTCTCGTAGGGGATCGCGTAGTGCCGGCGCAGCAGGATCTCGGTGGATAGCACGATGCTGCCGACGCCGAAGTACGCCAGGATGAGGGCGAGCGTCGGCGCGAACCGCCGGAGGATCGGCGCGCGGTAGGGCAGAACGTTCACCGCCACCGCACCGAGGATGAGCCCGGTGGTCATCACCGTAATCGAGCTGATGAACAGGTAGGGATTGCCGACCAGGAACGCGATGAGACTCCCGAGATCGTTGATGCTCGGGATGACCGACGGATGCACCGGACACCTTCCTCATGCGGCCCACCCACCGGGCGCTCTGCTGCACCGATAACGTTCGAGGACTGTCCCGCATCGCGGACAACGTTGTCCGTTCGCGACCGATTTCATACGATGCGTGCCTGCCTGCGCTCCTCAGCGCGCCGGATCGAAAAGGTCGGCGTCGGGATGCCGCTCGCCACGTGCGAGCGCGGCGGCCAGCTCTGCGGACGCCACGCCGAAGGCCATGCCGTGTCCGGTGAACCCGCCACACACGAGCACGCCGGTGGCGACGCCTCCGATGTACGGGAGTGCATCGTGGGAGAAGCCCATGATCCCGGCCCATCGGTGCGTAACCCGGGCGTCGATCGCGTGCTCGCGCAGGAAGTCGTCGAGTCGCGCTTGGATAAGAGGAGTGCTCCTCTCCTCCTCGCCGATCTCCTCCTCGACCGCTTCGTCGCGCCAGCCGCCGACGAGGACGCGGCCGTCCGCGGTCTGCCGCCAGTAGCGGTAACCGCGGTTCGCGTAGGCGGGCCGATCGAACACACGCTTCGTCGGCGCGGTCGCGAGCATCTGCCCGCGCACCGGGCGCACGCGGGACGGCCAGAGGTGCGCGGTGTACGCATTCGTGCAAAGGACAACCGCTCCGGCGCGCACGCTCGCCGACTCGGTCCGCACGACACCGCCGCTGATCGCTGTGACTGGGCTGGATTCGTGAAGCGACGCACCGGACGACGCCGCGGCTGCGGCGAGGCCGCGCACGAAGTGGACCGGGTGGAACTCGCCGTCGCCCGGATAGCACGCTGAACGCGCTCCCGGGTCGAGCGTGCCGTGTACCCCGAGGCCTGCCAGGCCCCGGACGCTCTCCTGTATCTCGCTCCACTCGGCGTCGTCGCCCGCGATCTGCAGCGAGCCGTTCCACGCAAGCTCACAAGCGATGTCGTGCTCGGCGACGATCAAGCGCACCAGCTCCTGCGTGCGCTTCGTGAACCGCCAGATGCGCCTCGCGCGCTCCTCGCCGTACCGGCGCGACGCCACGGCGAAGTTCTCGGCGACACCCGCGAGGATGAACCCCGCGTTGCGACCGCTCGCGCCCTCGGCGATCCCCCGTGCTTCCAGCAGCACGACGCGCGCGCCTCCTCTCGCGAGGAAATACGCGGTCGCGACACCCGCGATGCCACCGCCGACGACCGCGACGTCCGCCGACACGTCGGTATTCAGCTGTGGATAAGAGCGATGTCCGCCGTCGAGCCACAAACTCATCACACGAGTCTTCCATGACTGCGATACGCTGGCGGCGCTTCCGGTCCTGCGAGCTGGCTGGTGTGAGCAAGGCGCGTTGGGGGTAGGGATGGGACGCCGCCCGCTCGTCTTCGCGGTCGCGCTCGCTTTGGTATTCGTCAACTTCCCCTTAGGCGAAAAGGCGACGGCTCTACCGTCACCGAGCGTCGTGATCAGTCAGGTCTATGGCGGCGGCGGCAATTCCGGTGCGCCGTACGCCAATGACTTCGTCGAGCTCTTCAACCGTGGAACGGCGGCGGTGTCGCTAGCCGGCTGGTCGATCCAGTACACGAGCGCGACGGGCACGGGGCTGTTCGGCGCGAATTCGGGGCTCCTGACGCCGCTGTCCGGATCGCTCAGTCCCGGCCAGTACTTCCTGATCCAGGAGGCGAGCCAGGCTGCGGTCGGAGCGCCGCTGCCTGCGGCGGACGTCGTCGACGCGACGCCGATCGCAATGGCCGCGGGTGCGGGAAAGGTCGCACTCGTCAACACGACGACCGCCCTCGCGTGTAATGGCGGATCCACCACGTGCTCGACGGCTGCCCTCGCCACGATCGTGGATCTCATCGGGTACGGGAACGCGAACTTCTTCGAAGGCGCTGCTGCGGCTCCCACCTTGAGCAGTACGACCGCGGCATTCCGCAACGTCGGCGGATGCGTGGACACCGACAACAATGGCGCTGATTTCGCCGCAGCCGCGCCAGCACCCCGCAATACCGCCGCACCTCTGAACGTCTGCGGCACGACGCCGACCGTGACGAGCACCAGCCCAGCGAACGGAGCCACCAGCGTCGCCTTGAGCGCGAACGTCACGATCACGTTCAACAAGGCCGTCAACGTCTCGGGTTCTTGGTTCGCGATCAGCTGCCTGGCGAGTGGCTCCCACACCGCGAGTCAGTCGGGCGGCCCGACGAGCTTCACCCTCGATCCGTCGACGGACTTCGTCCTGGGCGAGACCTGTACGGTCACCATCTTCGCCACACAGGTCGCCGATCAGGAGGTCCCGCCGCATGGAATGTCGAGCGACTACGTGTTCAGCTTCAGCACGAGTCCGCTGCCAGCGCGGATCCATGACATCCAGGGCGCCGCGCACATCTCCCCGCTGAGCGGCCGTACGGTCACGGGAGTGCCGGGGATCGTGACCGCGAAGCGAGGCAACGGCTTCTACATGCAAGACCCGTCGCCCGACGCGGATCGCGCGACCTCCGAAGGCATCTTCGTCTTCACCAGCTCCGCACCGAGCAGCGTCAGCGTGCAGGACAGCGTCGCCGTGGCCGGAAAGGTCCAGGAGTTCCGGCCCGGCAGCTCGAGCAGCTCGAATCTCACGACCACCGAGATCGCCGCGCCGACGATCACAGTCGTCACCCATGCGAATCCCCTGCCGTCAGCGATCGTTATCGGTGACCCGAGCAGCACGCCGCCCACATCGACCATCGAGGACGATGCGGCGGGCGACGTCGAGACGGGCGGCACATTCGATCCGGCCTACGATGGGATCGACTTCTGGGAGAGTCTCGAAGGGATGCGTCTCGAGCTCCACGATCCGATCGCCGTTGGTCCAACGAACGTATTTGGTGAGACGCCGGTCGTCGTTGCCGGTGCGAGCGTCCGGACGCCGCGTGGCGGAGTCATCGTGCGACCGACGGACTTCAACCCCGAGCGACTCGTCCTCGATGACCTGATTACGTCTGGCCTTCCGGTCGTGAATGTCGGCGACACATACGTCGGGTCCGTCGTCGGCGTCCTGGACTACAACTTCGGCAACTTCGCGCTTGAGCTCACGTCGATGCCGACCGTCGCCTCTGGAGGGATCGCTCCCGAGACCGCGGCGGTGCCAGGGGCGGGCGAACTGACCGTCGCGACCTTCAACGTCGAGAACCTGGACCCCACTGATCCGCAGAGCAAATTCGATGCGCTCGCGGCGCTCATCGTCAACAACCTACGAGCGCCGGATGTCATCGCGGTTGAAGAAGTGCAGGACAACAACGGTGCGGCGAACGATTCGGTCGTCGCCGCCAACCTCACGCTCGACAAGCTCGTCGCGGCGATCGTTGCCGCGGGCGGGCCCGCCTATGGCTGGCGTGAGATCGACCCGGTCGATGACCAGGATGGCGGCGAGCCAGGCGGCAACATTCGCCAGGCGCTCCTCATCAAACCTCGTCCGGGCCTCACCTTCGTCGATCGTCCCGGCGGCGGTGCGACGATCAACACGACCGTGGTCGGCACCGCCAGCGGACCGGTGCTCTCTTACAGCCCCGGACGTGTCAAGCCGGCCGACGCCGCGTTCACGAGCAGCCGAAAGCCGCTTGCAGGCGAATTCATGTTCAACGGTGTCCGCTTGTTCATCGTGGCAAATCACTTCAACTCGAAGGGCGGCGATCAGCCGCTCATGGGTCGCTTACAGCCACCCACACGGAGCAGCGAGGTGCAGCGTCACCAGCAGGCCGCGATCGTTCGCGATTTCGTCGCATCGATCCTTGCGCTGGATCCGGCCGCGAACGTCGTGGTCGCCGGCGACCTCAATGATTTCGAGTTCTCCGACACGGCATCGATCCTGAAGGGCGCTCCACTCACGGATCTCATCGAGACGCTTCCCGCGAACGAGCGGTATACGTACGTCTTCGAGGGCAACTCGCAGACCCTCGATCAGATCTTGGTGAGCAACGCTCTCGCCGGCAGCGTGCGGAGTTTCGATGTCGTGCACGTGAATGCGGAGTTCGCCGTCCAGGCCAGCGATCACGACCCGCAGGTCGCACGTTTGTTCTTGCACGTGACCGCCTCGGCCCTGTGCGATCTCACACGCACATTCGTGGTCGACCCTGGCGTGGCGAGCTCGCTCTGTGCCAAGCTCGACGCGGTCGACGCGTCGGGTGCGCGCGGTAACTCAAAGGCCCGATCGAATCAGATCGCCGCGTACATCAACGAGGTGAATGCACAGCGCGGGAAGACCGTTGACGACGCGCAGGCCGACGAGCTGATCGCGCTCGCGGGAGGCCTCTAAGCCGACTTGACCTTCGTCTGGCAGTACGCGTAGAGGGCGTCGAGGATCGGCCTCGACGCCCTCCGCTGTTCCTGGTCATTCGGGTAATGCATCGCGCGCGCCCCGTCGAGCAGGGCTTCCACGCCGCGCGACTCGGGCGTGATGTCCTTGTCGGACGTGTCCGCTCCGCGGATCACCCTGGCCATGTACGACATCGCCGGGTCGGCGTCGAGCCCGCATTTGTGGACGAACGCGTCGAAGCTGCACTCCGCGCCGTGGTGCCCGAGCTCGACCCCCTTGACGTCGTAGGGCGTGGCGCCCACGCGCGCGGCCTCGCTCATCACCGCATCCGAGGGGACATAGAGGAACTCGGCGTCCTTGTCGACGAAACGCTCGATGAGCCAGGGACAGGCCACGCGGTCCACTCTCGGATGCTCGCGCGTGATCCACTTCATCGGAAGTGCGATGCTAATCCGACCACAAGGGGGAGGATCTCATGGACATAAAGAAGATCGACTCGGTGACCATGCCGGTGAAGGACTACCAGAAGAGCGCGAAGTGGTACGCCGACACGCTCGGGCTTCCCGAGATCTGGCGCATGGAAGACGTCAAGGGCGTCGGCTTCGGCGTCGGCGACAACTCCGCGAGCATCAACCTCTTCCAGGACGTTGGTGGCATGCAGCTGGTGATCCAGGTCGAGCGTGTGGACGCGGCGCGCCAGGAGCTCGAGGCGAAGGGCATCCGCTTCGAGGGCCCGACCGAGACCATCCCGAACATCGGAAAGGGTGCGGCATTCCACGACCCCGACGGGAACCGCATCTACCTGATGGACTACACGATCGAACACGGCGAGGCGTAGCAGCGCCTCATCCGCGCGGCCGGCCGGCGCGTATCACGTGAGTGAGCCCGCGCGCGCGACATCCATCCGCAAATGAAGGGGGTCATTCGTGTCTGTGATGGCCAGTGCCCGTAAAGTAGCCAGCCTTGCGATCGTCGTCGTAATCGTCGCCTGCGGGGGAGCCGCCGCGCCTTCCTTGCCACCGACATCGTCGACCGCGGTCGCCACGGCGAGCCCGACCCCATCGGCCGCGGCGGGAGCGCTGACCTTCACCGTTGACAGCTCGTCCAAGGCGACCGTCAGGGTGCGCGAGCAGCTCGCGCGCATCCCGGCTCCCTCCGACGCGGTCCTCACCGCCACGGGCGTCACCGGCACGTTCGCGCTCAATTCCGACGGCACGTTCGCGCCGAGCTCGAAGATCAGCGTCGACCTGACGACGCTCGCCAGCGATCAGCGCCAGCGCGACGACTTCGTCAAGCGCGACCCGCTCGAGGTGTCCAAGTTCCCGCGTGCCGAGTTCGTGCCGACCAGGATCAGCGGTCTCGCTCTTCCGCTCGCCTCGTCGGGCGACTTCACGGTCAAGCTGATCGGGAACATGACCATCCACGGCGTGACCAAGGAGGTCACGTTCGACGTCACCGGGAATCGCGCCGGCTCGAAGCTCACCGCGACCGCCACCGCGCAGCCGACCTGGAAGTTCGGCGACTTCGGGATGAACCCGCCCAGCTCCGCGGCGGTGCTCTCCGTCGTCGATGAGATCAAGCTGGAGTTCTCGCTGGTGGCGAACGAGACGAAGGCTTAGCTGCCCTTCGCCTCCAACGCGTAGCGGATCGAGAGACCCGCGATCGCCGCGCCGAGGAGCGGTCCGATCCAATACACGTACCAGTTGTCGAAGAATGCCGCCGGCACCGCGGTGGCGACGTGGCGCGCGGGATTCATCGCGGCCCCGGTCAGCGGGCCGCCCATGAGGATGTCCATCGCGACCGCGAGGCCGATGCCGAAGCCGGCGATGCGCGGCGCGAGCGGTGAGACCGCGGTGCCCCACACGGCCCACACCAGGAAGATCGTCAGGAACATTTCGACGACGATGCCGTTGAGCGGTGACACGCCGCTCGCGAGCGCCGGCGTGCCGAGGTGCGTCTTGTCGACGGCGGCGAGCGCGTAGTCGAAGATCCAGCGCAGCGCGAAGCCAGCGGCGACGCCACCCAGAAGCTGCGCGATCCAGTACGTCGGCACCCGTGACCACGGATGCTTTCCGGCGATCGCGAGACCGAACGTCACCGCGGGATTGAAGTGCCCGCCGGAGAGCGCTCCGAATACCGAGACCGCGATCGCGAGCGTGATCCCGTGCGCGAGCGCGACATCGAGTAGTCCACCACCGGCGATGATCGATCCGGCACCGATGAAGAAGAACCAGAAGGTGCCGAAGGCTTCGGCGAGCAGTGCGCGCGCGTTCTGAGTCATGGTCCCTCCGTTCGGTCCGCTATTGTCCACGCGTGGCGGATTTCCGTCCCGTCGAGGCCAACAAGGCGCGCATCCTCAGCGTCCGTCCGGCGCCGCCGGGCCTCTCGCTCGAAGACGCGAACGCGGAGTGGATCGAGGTCGCCGCGAATCTCGACAGCGATCTCGCCAACTGGCGACTACAACACCTGCGCGCGCTCTGGCGCGACGAGGTCGCGAAGCCGGTCGAGTGGGAGTGGGTCTACACCTGGGGCTCGCCGGCGTTCGTGCGCGCCGGCGAGATCTACCGCATCCACTCCGGCTCGCGCGTGCGCGCCGCGACGCATCCCCTTTCCGAGGACCTCGTCGGGGGGCGCAAGCACGTCTACGCCGCGGGCCCCGTCGGGGCGGCGCGCGTGCTGTGGCAGCGGGGCGACTACGCGCGCCTGATCGACGCGTTCGGCACGGTCATCGATGAGATCGTCGTTTGGCCACCGCCGGCCGAGGTGAAGAAGGAGGAGAGCGCCGCGCGACGGTAGTCGGCGGTCGCAGCTCCCGCGCCTGCTCGGCGATCTCGCGGATCCGTCCTTCGAGCACCGTCACGCCGATCCCCGGGCCCGTCGGCACCTTCATCGTGCCGTCGGGCGTGACGGTGAACGGCTCGCCGATGATCTCCGTCGCGAAGTAGCGCTCCGAGGCCGACACGTCGCCGGGGAGGCTGAAATTCGGGAGCGACGCGAGGTGCACGTTGTGCGCGCGGCCGATGCCCATCTCGAGCATGCCGCCGCACCACACCGGGATATCCGCATCCCTGCATACGTCGTGGACACGTCTTGCCGATGCCAGGCCGCCGACGCGTCCCGCCTTGATGTTCACGATGCGCGTCGCGCCGATCTCTATCGCCTTGCGCGCGTCCTCCCCGGAGTGGATCGACTCATCGAGGCAGATCGGCGTCGAGATCTCGCGCTGCAGCGTCGCATGGTCCACCAGGTCGTCGTGCGCGAGCGGCTGCTCGATCATCATCGGCGTGTATGCGTCGATGCGCTTGAACAGCGGGATGTCGGCGAGGCTGTACGCGGAGTTCGCGTCCAGCATGAACGGCAGGTCGGGGTATGCGTTGCGGATCGCCTCGGCGACGTGGCCGTCCCAGCCCGGCTTTATCTTCACCTTCACGCGCTGGTAACCCGCGGAGAGCTCGCGCTCGATGGTCGCCAGGAGCGAGGCGATGTCCGGATGGATGCCGATGGCGACCCCGCACAGGATCCGATCGCGCGTGCCGCCCAGGAGCGCGGCGAGCGGGACGCCGGAGCGCTTGGCGAAGAGATCCCAGATCGCCATCTCGATCGTTCCCTTCGCCATGCGGTGCTCTCTGATCCAGCCGAGGACGCGTTCCGTGTCCTCCGGCCGTTCCAGCTCGCTTTCGAAGAGCTGCGGAACGATGATCTCTTCGAGCGCGTACCAGATGGTCTTCGGCGTCTCCCCCGAGTACCACGGCAGCTCCGGCGCGACGCTTTCGCCCCAGCCGACGGCGCCTTCCGACTCGACGCGCGCGAGCACGCGCGTCTGATGCGTCTCGCGCGATCCGCTCGTCTCGTACGCGCGCTTCAGCGGAAGACGCACGACGAAGAGCTCGACGCGCTCGATCCGCACGCTACTCGTCCGTGTCCACGGGTTCGGAGCGTCGCGGCTGCGGCACGAGGAGGTACGCGCCGCGTGCATCGGTGGAGCGCAGGAAGTCCACAGCCGCGTAGCCGCGCGAGAACGCCGACTCGAAGGCCGCGCGTGCCGCGGTCCGCCAGTCGAGCGCGAGCGCTCGGTCACGACCTTTGATCTCCTGGAACTGCGGCGGCACCTCGATCAGGAGGTGCGACTCGTCGCGGGGCTCGTCCACCGTCCCCGGGCGCTCGCCGTCGGCACGCAGCACGTAGCGGATCTCCTCGCCCTCGGCCGTCTCCAGCGACGGTGCGGCGTCGTCTCCGCGCAGGCGCTTGTAGGTACGGTCGTGACCGATGGGCCACTCCACGTAGATCCGGTCCGACGG
>WNGB01004761.1_pt1 | contig 23692 bp, 21 predicted proteins | sample 5400681 | NCBI WGS metagenome assembly WNGB01 (sample SAMN13153367, study PRJNA577476) | soil metagenome | isolation source: 115 cm soil or saprolite under grassland replicate 2 | place: USA:California | collected 2016-06-15
AAGGTGCAACACGGCGTTTCGGCCTACTCCTGGAACCCAAGCTCTTGGATGAAGCCAAGCAGCAGCTTCGGACGGACCTGCTCTGCTATTGCGATCAGGACACGTTGGGCCTGGTCAAGTTGGTCGATCGCCTGCTAGAGCGTTACTACGGCTACTACGGCGGCTATCACCGGTCCGGTTACCGACGCTGGTAGTGACGAGTCTCGCCGCAGCGCGGTGCTCGAGGTAGAAGGCGTCGAGGGCGTGGGCGTGCTCCATGTCATCGGACCACGGCCCCTCGGAGCAACGGGCGGAGTTCCTCAGCGGGCACGCGTCGGCAAGGCGGGGGCCGCGCCGGATGGGGACCTGCTCGGCGACGCCGCTCGTGGAGTTCGATTCCTTGACTGTCCGTGAAACCTGATCCGTATCGGGCCGGGTTTCAGCCTCTGCCTGCCGAACCTCCCCGAGCTTGACCACGGCGCGGCGCTCCATCTTTGGAGCCGCGGCCGCGATCAGCGCCGTAATGGCCGCTTCGTGGGGCAGGCCGCGAGGATCTCGGCGGCGACGCGCAGCCGACGGGCGCCTAGCGCGTCGACCAGGTGAGCTGGGCTACACCGACGTGGTGTTCACCGCGGGTGTGCCGTTGAGGCGGTCGACCTCTAGGAAAGCCGACCGACTTGCCGCTGTCCCGCACCAGCCGCACTGTCTGCGCCTTGAACTCCTTCGTGAACGCCCGCCGTTTCCCTTTGGCCATGGACTACTCCTACCGCACTTTTGTGCGATCTGGGGTGTCCATCAAACTGGGGCAAGTTCAGCCAGCCCGGACGTCAGCAAGAGGATAGTCGAGGGCTCAGGGATCGCAGCATAGAGCCATTGAATCCCTGCGACGTCGTCCGGGTGCAGCCCCGTGAAGACCTCTTGGGAACCGAACGACGGCCGCATCACCGCTCCTGGTTCGCTCGCGTGGCCGAGGCCCAACGAATGTCCGAATTCATGCACCGCGATGAGCATGAGGTCGAAAGCGGCAGATCCCCGGTCATTGCCGATCTCCCACGAGAAGGCGTCGTTGAAGAAGGCGTCGCCTGCAATCGGCTCCGAATTCGGCGGAGCCGGAAAGAAAGCAAATGCGAGCACTCCGGGGTCGAATCCTCCAACCCTGAAGGTCATATCAATGGACCTCGGTAAGGCAGCAAGAGCCGTTTCCGTAAAGCTGACGGCCGCCACCGAGGCCCATACGTCAAGAGCAGCGCTGAGGGTCGCACGCTGCTCGCCGAGAGTGAGGTCGGGAGTCGGTGGGCCGAAGTAAAAGGTCAGGTCCGCACTACCAAGCCCTGGTCCATCCCAACCCTCCCCCACAGTAGCGAACGGCAGGGCGGTCGTGATTGGGGCCGATACGTCGATAACCGTTGCCGAGAAGAAGACCGTGAGCAAGAGGCGGATCATCCTTCCCTCCAGGTTCTAGGCCGAGGATGTGCACAGACTCTGCGCCGGCGGCGTTGTCCCCACGGCTCGAGGTCTTCCGGGAATCGGTGCGGCGTATCCGGCTGGGCCTCGGGCTGCCGGCCAAGCGCCCGCGCCGGGCGCCGCCTGCAGGCGGGTGCGCGCCGGGCCCGCCCCCGACACCTCGTAGACCTCGACGGGACCGGCCAGTCCCTTCACCGGCACGGGGCCCAACGACTTCACCTCCACGTAGCCCTCGACCAGCGCCAGCGTCCCGGGCATGATCACGATGGTGCCGGGATCGGCGAGCTGCTCCATCCGTGCGGCCAGGTTCGTAGTCTGGCCGACGGCGGTGTAGTTCATGTGGAGATCGCCGCCGATGGCGCGCACGACGACCTCCCCGGAGTTCAGCCCGATGCGGATCTTGACAACGGCCGCGTGAGAGCGTCGGACTGCGTCCGCGTACTTCTTCACGCTCTCCTGCATCCGGAGCGCCGCGTAGCAGGCCCGCACGGCGTGATCCTCATGGGCGAGCGGCGCGCCAAAAAGCGCCATGATCCCGTCGCCCATCACCTGGTTAACCGTACCCTCATAGCGGTGCACGGCCTCCATCATGCGTTCGAGGACGGGGTCGAGAATCTTCCGCGCCTCCTCGGGATCGCGGTCGGCGAGCAGCTCCATCGAGCCCTTGAGGTCGGCGAAGAGGACGGTCACCTGCTTGCGCTCTCCTTCGAGCGCGCTCTTGGACGTGAGGATTCTCTCGGCGAGGTGCTTCGGCGTGTAGGACTCGGGCGATGCGAATCGCGGTTCGGCTGTTGCCTGCGACGCGACGGCCTCCCCGCACTCTAAGCAGAATTTCGCGCCTGCGGGCAGCTCGCTGCGACACTTCGTGCAGGTCAGCGCCACACGGGCTCCGCACTCCAGGCAGAACTGAGCCTGCGGCGGGATGACCGCGTGAGACCGCCTCCGGTTTCGTGGACACCCCATGGTTGGGGCGGAAAGGAGCGTCCACGATGCCGAAGAGCCATCGGCCGTACGCGCCGGAGTTCCGGCGGCGCCTCATCGAATTGGTGCGGAAAGGGCGCACACCCGAGGAGCTGGGGCGCCAGTTTGAGCCCTCGGCGCAGGCGATCCGGAACTGGGTGAAGCAAACAGCCCTTGACGCTGGCGAGCGCACCGACGGGCTCACGGCCGAGGAACGCGACGAGTTGCGCCGGCTTCGCCGGGAAGTACGCCAGCTCCGTGAAGAACGCGCGATCCTATCAAAAGCCGCGGCCTGGTTTGCACGGGAGACCAATACGATTCCGTCCAAGGATTCGAGTTCGTGACGGCACACCAGGCCGTCCATCCGATCGCCACCATTTGCCGCGTCCTGGGTGTCTCCCCTAGCGGATACTACGCGTGGCGCCAGCGGCCGCTCTCGCTCCGTGCGCGGGCGGATGTGAAGGTCAATCGCCGAGATCCAGGCTGTCCACCGGGAGTCACGCGGGACGTACGGCGTGCCGCGCGTGCATGCCGAGCTGAGCGAGCGAGGGATCCATATTGGCCGCAAGCGCGTGGCGCGACTGATGTGCAGCGCAGGGCTGCAGGGCGTGAGCCGGCGGAGGTCCGTCAGGACAACAGTGCGGAATGAAGTTGCCCTATGCGCGCCGGATCTCGTCGAGCGCGAATTCACGGCGCCCGGTCCCAATCGACTGTGGGTCGCCGACATCACGTACGTGCCCACCTGGGCGGGCTTTCTCTTTCTCGCCGTCGTACTGGACGCCTGGAGTCGGCGGGTGGCCGGCTGGGCGATGGAAACCCACCTGCGTACCGAGTTGGTCCTGGCCGCGCTGGACATGGCGGTAGCACAGCGCCAGCCGACGGACGTCATCCATCACTCCGACCAGGGCTGCCAGTGCACGTCGGTGGCGTTCGGGAAGCGCTGCCGCGAAGCCGGCGTCCGACAGTCGATGGGCAGCGTCGGCGACGCATACGACAACGCCCTGTGTGAGAGCTTCTTCGCCACGCTCGAGTGCGAGTTGCTCGATCGCGAGCGGTTCCGCACCCAGGTGGAGGCGCGCCTCGCCATCTTCGACTTCATCGAGGGCTGGTATAATCCGCGCCGCCGGCATTCCAGTCTCGACTACTTGTCCCCCATCGCGTATGAGAAGCGCGAGCTGCTACCGGTGTGAGCGAAAGCGGTGAACCCTCCACCAAACCGGGGGCAACTCCAGGCACGAGCGACGCACGAACACCGTATCCAGTGGGTCGCCATCTTTACTCAAGCGAGTGGAACCGTCGGGTTATCCTAAGGCGGTGCCGATTCGCGACGACCGGGGCACGGTGCGCATCCACTCCAATCGCACAGTGTTGATATTTGCCCGCTTTCTGAGACTGTTGCTGTTCCTCATCGTTTTCCCCGCGCCGGCGTTCGCTTGCGGCGACTTCGCCAAGGCTCCGAGCTCGCGCTGGCGGGTTGAGGCAGAAGGTGGCGTCGCCTGGTTGGTGACTCCGTGTGGAGATCGTTTTTTCTCGATCGGCGTCAATGTTATCGACGGTGGGTCACCGGAGCGCGATGGAGTGCACGGTTATGCCTGGAGTTCTTTCCAACCGAGCTTGGGTGCATGGGCCCAACGAGTACGCGAGCGACTGCTCGGGTGGGGCTTCAATACGGCTGGCGCCTGGTCACTCAGCCCTCAGCTTCTCAACATGCCGAGCACGATCGAGCTTTCACTTGGCCGCCTGGTCGGTGTCGTCTGGGGTGATCCCTTTCATCCTGACCTTCCGGCGCGGCTGAGGGCGACGGCCGAGCAGCTGATCGCTCCCTACAAGGGTGACCCGCGCCGGATCGGTTATTTCTCCGACAACGAGATCGGCTGGTGGAATGGTCCGCTTTTTACCGCCTATACAAGCTACGCACCGAGCAACCACACGAAACAGCGGTTGATCCGGATGCTACGGGAGCGGTATGGCAATGACTGGCAGGCGTTCAAACTCGACTTCAAGCCGCCCGAGAACAACCGGAGTTTCGACGATTTGCTTCAGGAGACGCGCGCCACCACGCGGCTTCGGCCCGGCCGGCAGGGGTTCGCCGCCGTGCGGGAATGGACGCGTCTCGTCGTCGAGAACTATCATCGCATCATGCGCGACGCAATTCGAACCGCCGACCCCGAGGCACTCTATCTGGGTGACCGCCTTCCCATCTACTATGATCCCGATGCTGTGAGGATCATGGGCCGTTATGTCGATGTCATCGCGACGAACTACAACGCTGACGGACCCGATGGCTGGATCGCGCGGTATTACTTCGAAGGATTACGGCAGCTTGCCCCGAAACCTGTGCTGGTCACCGAGTGGTTCTTCGCTGCCATCGAGAATCGTACCGGAAACCTGAATCGTACGGGGCCTCCCAAGGCGGCCAGGCGCGATCTCCAACCCAGCAACAACATCAACCGGGCCGGTCATCTCATGACTGTGGGGACACAGGAGGCGCGTGCGATTGGGGCTGTCGCCGCCGCCCAAGCGCTCGCCCGCGAACCGAATGTGATCGGACTCCATTGGTTCCAGCTTTACGATCACCCCAACGGCGGCCGCCTGGACGGAGAGGATTACAACTTTGGACTGCTTGATGTCCGTGACAAGCCTTACGAGACGCTCCTTGACGCTTTAGGCCGGATCCATAGAGTGCTACCGAGGCTCCACAACGAACAGCCAAAACCGATAGTCCAGCAAGGCGAAGCCTCGTTGCCCTACGCGACGATCGATGCCCAGGACAGTAGCCTCACCGATTGGCCGAAGGCGGCCGCCCTCATTCCGTTGCAAGCCTCACCCGCCGAGGCGGTCTTCGGCGACGTCTACCTATCTTGGGACCATGAGGCGGTGAACGTCGCCCTTATTGCAATGGATTACTACGACCCCCACCTCATGGCCGGGAGTGGCGCCTTCCCAGTCGAGGAGGCGTTTCGGCTCGATATCGGCGTCAGACGAAGGGAGCGCGCGCATCTCGTACGGCTTCACGTTATTCCAGAGTCGACGGCAGCCGACAGCGATAAACTCAGGTTCCACGTGCGTGCCTGCCGTGTCGTACGAGAAGCTTGCACGGAGATCCCAATCACAGCGCGCTTCTTTGGTGTCGCGATGGACCAGCCGCGTGTAATCTTCGAAGCGAAGATCCCTTGGGCTCAGCTCGGTGGACGGCCGGTGGCCGGAACCGAAGTGGGTCTCGCCGTCGCGGTGAGCTCGTTCTACCGCTCCCGGTGGATGTCGCTAGGCGGCGAGCCATTCGGCCAGTCGATTAAGCGACCGACCCGATGGCGAAGGGTGGTACTCGGCGCACCGTCTCACCCCAGTTCGCCGACGCCGTAGTATTCGGATTCTCGTTTCGATCCCCTCAACCGAGTCTGAGCCAACCGCAAGCCCCGCGCTAATGATCTGGCTCCTTCAGAGGTGCTTGCCGATCCAGAGCAGCACTCCGGCCCTGCCAGCACAGTCAGCAATTTGCCGTCCCGAGTTGCTCGAGGTCAAGCCGTCGAGTCGCTCGACGCCGCCGGTTTGACCAGGCGCGACATCAGGATCTCTAGCTCGACGCCATCCTTCACGCCCCGAATCACCTCTTCCGTCTCCACCTGATATCCGACGTTGCGGAAGAGATCATGGTAGGTGCGGATGATCCACGGCAGGAGCAGGGGGTGCTCGATGCCGCACATCGTGTTCGCCATAATCATTCGCCCGCCGGCCGCCGTCGCCGCAAACAGCTCGGAGGCGAGCCAGGCGACGTTGAAGAACGGGTAGAGCCATCCGAGGAGGTAGATCATCTCGTTCATCACGACCAGGTCCCACGGGCCCTCGGACCGTGGATTGAACTCCATGACATTGGCCACCCGAAATGCGACGGCGTGGCCGAGGTTCAGGGCGTGCGCCCGCTCGATCGCGGCCGACGCGATGTCCAGCGCGAGCACTGAATCCGAGATCGCGGCCAGGCGGCTGGTGAAGACCCCGGCTCCGCAGCCGATCTCCAAGACGCGTCGGTACCGCCGCCCCTCCACGAGTTCGATGAGACGGGCGTGCTCTCGGCGGGTGAGCTCGGCCGTCTCGATAGCCCAGGGGTCTCCTTTGGCCCAGAGGCCGTCGAAGAACTCACGCGCCCGCCGTCCGACCTGCTCAGACTCGGTCACGACGCCTTCCGGAAGACCTGGTGACCCCACAACCACTGGTCCCGCCACACCTCGACGCCGCCGAGGGCACGCAATCTGGCGAAGGTCGGCTCGAAATCCTCGACGATGTGCATCGGGTGGTTGTCATCGGACTCCGTCCCGAATCGCCCGAACAGGAACCCGCCAGGCCGCAGCGCGCGCCACAGCTCTTCCACGGTATCGACCGGATCCACCAGATGCTCGAAGACGTCCATGGCGGTGATCATGTCGAAGGCCTCGGAGGGAAGCCGGGTTGTCTTGACGTCGACGTAGGTACCGGGAAGTCCACGTTGCGCCATACGCCAGCGGCAGAACCCGAGCAGAGGCCCGCTGATGTCAGCCGCTGTCACCGCCAGGCCGTGGCGCGCGAACAGGATGACGCCCGATCCCACCCCCGACCCGAAGTCCAGGTAGCTCGTGCAGTGGTGACGTTGGGCGTAGTGCAGGGCCACTACGTACGCGAGCGGAGACAGGTCGTCGACCAGTGTGTGCCACAGGGTCAGCTCGTAGAGCGGGGTGTCGCTGGCGTCGTAAAACCGCTCGACCGACGCCCGGCGCTCACGATCCACGCCCCCCCACTCGTGCCTCAGATCGTCGACGGCCCGACGGCAACGGGCACGTAACGCCTCCTGATCGTCCCAGGCCACGTAGCGCCCGAGCTCCGCGAGCAGGCTCTTCTCGAGATCTGAGGATCCATCAAGACTCAGGGCCTCGGCCCACGTTCGCCGGTAGGCGTCGAGCAGCCGTTCTTGTTCCGCCTGGAACACCTCGGCCGTCAGTTCCTGCCGGTCGACCTGCTGCCACAACTCACGGAGCCGATCCGGTACGAGCTGGTTCATGGTTTCCTCCGATCATATAGTATGGGCTCGAGCGTCGATCCGTCCGCGGTGGCCCGCCGCCCCGAGCGCCATCGATCAGGCCGTGACAGCGCGACCTCCGGTGCCGGCCCGCTCAGGGACATCCGCCACGAGCGGAAGAACCCAGTGACTCGTCGAACGGGCATAGCTTTCGACCACGAAGAATGGGTAGGATCCATCGACTTCGCCGGACGGAGACACGGCCGCTCATGCCCTACTCGAGCCCGATCGCCTGCAGGAGCACCTGGGCAACCCGCCCAGCTTCAAAGTACTCGTCGACGATGGCACGGGCCGCCTTGGCGTGCCGGGGATAGTCGGCGTTGATCGCCTCCACGGCGGCTGCCGCCTCCTCGACGGTGGAGAACGCGAAGAGTCCTTCGCCCGTCGGCAGCATGTTGCTGAACCCGGTGTCCTGGGCGACCACTGGCTTGCCGGACGCGAGGTAGCAGGCGTCCCGGTCGCTGAACCAGCCGCTACGCAGACGCACGTTTTGGTCCTTGGCCACCGTCAGCTCGCCGCGAGAGCCGCGAATGTAGGCCGGGTAGGCGCCGAAGAAGTCGAGGGAAAACCGAAAGGGGGAGACCACTCGCCAGCCGTGGCCCTCCAGAACCTGACGGTCGGTGGCGTCGACGTTGACGGCGAGCTCGAACGGCTGCCCGGTGCGGCTCGGGAGATCGATGATCTTCTCCCACTCGTAGTGCTTGCTCCACCGGTAGAGTTTGCCCTGGTACTCGACGTCTTTCCCCGTCTGCCGATAGCTGCCGATCGTCGTGAAGTCTCGCGCGTCGGGGGTGTAGGCCATCGGCCAGTGGTGGAGATCGACCGGCTGACGGGTGGTACGGTACCGAATGCCGTTCAGTGGGACCCCGCAGTCGGCGTTCCCGTAGTTCTCGCCGTAGGTGACGATGACGTGGTGGAGATCAAAGGCCCAGCGTGTGTGGGGATCGCCGTTAGCCAGGGCCAGCTCCGAGGTGACAGGATCCGTCTGGATGTAGACACGAAGGGGAGCGGCCAGATGCTCTTCGCGCAGATCAGTGGCCCCGCTCACGTTGAACAAGGCGTCACACTCGCGATACAGCGTGTCGAGCGCCTGCGAGGTGAGGCCCCAGCAGGCTTCGGTTCTCGGCGGGAGTCGGACCGCCCAGCGATCACCGAGCCCGACATTGGCCGCGGCACGGGCAACGTGTCGCACCGCATAGGCGCAGTCGTCGGTCACGGCATCCTGCTCGGGATCGTACGGCCACCACAGGTGATCCTCGACGTACCACACGTCGTGGCCGAGGGCCCGAAGGCCGCAGAGCCAGTGCAGGAACATCCACGTCTGCCCGCCGTACGGGCGCCCGCCGATGTCACCGAGCACGACGAGGCGCCGTCGCTTCACGGCATCGTCCCGACGAAGGCGCCCATGTCCTTGAACGAGATGAGTCGGATCTGCTGACGGTCCAGCGCTTCCGGGATGCGGGGGTCGCAGAGGGTGGACAGCTCCCATGCCCGCTCCCGTTGGTACATGGTGTCCAGGTCCTCGGCGTGGCCCGGGTGGCACCCCAACTCGGTGATACCCGGCGGCAATGCCTCCAGTGTCCGAATCAGCCCGGCCACGGTGATGGCGTCTGGCCACGGCTCCCCGTCCACCGTCTGACCGTAGAAAGCACCGGAGTAGCGGAGCCGTGGGTCCGCCTCGCGGAGCGGCACGCCGAGAGCGCTGGCCACGGCCGTCAGCGCCGACCGTGCGGGATCGCGGCGATGCACGTGCTGGTGCGAATCGAGATGCGTAGGATCGCGCCCCATCAACTCCTGGTAGCGGACGACCTGCCGGGCGATCTCGTCCCTGACCGCGCCAGCATCGTCGACGGCTGTCACCGCGTACCGTGGTCGCCAGGCGCCGGCCTCGGCCGCCCATTCGCCCAGATCGACGTGCAGCCCGACGCTCACGCCGGATCTCGAGCGAGCATAGGCGGCCGCCTCGGCGGCCGCCGGCCACCGTACCATCAGGCTGGCACTGGTCACGATCCCTCGCTCATGGGCCTCGATCACGCCGCGGTTGACCCCCCGGCTCTGACCGAAATCGTCCGCGTTGACGATTAGCCGGCGGTCAACCACGACTCGCGGCCTGGCCGATCAGTCGGCTGAGGACCCGATCCGAGTCGAAATATTCGCGGGCGATGTCGAGGGCGGCTCGGCCGTGTCGGGCCGGGTCGGCGGCAACCTGTTCGATGCCGTCCACGGCCTCCTCCATGGTGCCAAACGGAAGCACGCCTCGGCCGGTTGGGATGGCGCAACCAAACCCGGTGTCCTGGACGATGACGGGGACGCCAAGGGCGAGGTAGCAGGCGCTCCGACAGGAGAACCAACCGCTCCGGCTGGCCACGTACGCGTGTTTGGCGACGCTCCACTCGCCGAGCGACGTGGCCAGATAGTTACGGTAGCGCCAGGGATCGGCGGACAGGGGCTGAGGGTCCACCAGCCCCCACCCGTGGATGCGGAACTCTTCGGTCGGGACCTGGCCGCTAAGTGCTAACTCCAGGGGCAGGGCGCTTCGTTCCGGGAGCGTCACGAAGCGCCCGAACTCGCGGCTCTTGCCGACGTAGGTGACCCCTCCCACGACGGTTCCGCGCCCGGACGGCTCCCAGGAGCCGACGGTGGTGAGGACCCGGCGCCGGCCCTCGACCGGTACCGATGCCGGCTCGAAACAGTCGAGCACGATGGGTTGGCGGATCGGGATCCACTCGAACAGCGCGGTCGGCACCCGGCAGTCGGGGGCACCGATGTTCTCGGCGAAGGTGAAGCAGACGTCGTGTCGTCGGAGCATCTCCACCCGCTCCTGGCTCAGGGCGTCGAGCGTACCCTCGAGATAGCCTTCCACCGACTCCTGGGTGTACATCGGGTCGGAGTCGATGAAGACGACCCGGCGAGCGGCGAAGTATTCGTCTCGCATCCAGCACGAGGCCGAGATGTGGACGAAGAGGTCGGCCGTCCGGCAGAACTCGACGACGTCGGCCCAACGCCATCCGTAGGTCTGGCCGGTGCCGTCCCGGTAGAACCAGTGCTCGGCCAGAACGGGACCGAAGGCCTTCAGCGTCTCCGCCAGGAGGGCCGCATTGCGCTCTCCGCTCTCCACGAATGTCCCCGCCACCGGGTCGTAGACCCATCGGCCCGTGTCTTCCACGTAGAGCACGTCGTGCCCGAGGCGGGCGAAGCCGAGGGCCCATTGCAGATAGTCCCAGAACACACCACCGAACGGGTAGGTGGCGGCCAGGCCAGTGACGGCGATACGCAGGCGTTCCGCCATGGTTCAGGCGTCGGGCGCCACGGCCAGTGGTGACGGCAACGTCCACCGTCCGTGCTCGATCTGCTGCCGATACAGGCGCGCGAAGAGGCCGTCGGCCGCGATCAGCTCGGCGGGCCGCCCGTTCTCGACCACCTGACCGTGGTCGAGAACCAGGATACGATCGACGTCACGCAGCGTGGAGAGCCGGTGGGCGATGATCAGCGTCGTGCGCCCTCTCGTCAGGCGCTCCAGAGCCTCGACGATCAGCGTCTCCGTGGCCGCATCGAGCGACGACGTCGGCTCGTCGAGAATCAGGACGGGGGCGTCCTTGAGGAAGGCCCGGGCAATGGACAGCCGCTGTTTCTCGCCGCCGGAGAGGGTCATGCCGCGCTCTCCGAGCACGGTTTCGTACCCATCGGGAAGATGCGTGATGAAGTCGTGGGCGTTAGCGGCGCGGGCGGCCGCCACGATGTCGGCGGCGCTGGCCTCGGGGCGCCCGTAGCCGATGTTTTCACGGATCGTGGTCGAAAAGAGAACGGGATCCTGCAACACGACCGCGAACTGGTTGCGCAGATCGGCCAGTCGGTAATCGCGGATCTCGACGCCGTAGAGGATGACCTGGCCCTCGGTCGGATCGTAGAAGCGGAAGAGCAAGCTCGCGAGCGTAGTCTTGCCGGCCCCCGTCGGGCCCACGATCCCCATCCGGGCGCCGGGCTCGACCCGGAACGAGAGCTTGCGCAGCACGGCCTCGCGGTCGTAGGTGAAGCTGACCGCGCGGAATTCAAGGGCGCCGGCCGCCCGCCCCAGAGGCCGGGCTCCCGGCCGCTCGGTGACGTCTGGCAGCTCGTCGAGAAGCTCGAACGCGCGCCGGACGCCGGCCAGCGAATCCTGCAGGCTCGCCGCCTGGCTGCTGATCGTTTCGAGCGGACGGTAGAGCTGGGAGAGGTAGGACAGGACCATCAGCAGAGCGCCGGTCGTGAGCTGCCCGGCCAGAACGTTGCGGACGCCGATGAAGAGGACGAGCGCCGAGCCGACCCCGAGGGTGAGGTTAACGAACACCCAATAGGTGCCCTCTGTGAAGGACAGCCGCATGCGCGCCTGGGCGCCCGCGTCGGACTGCCGGACGAAGCGCTTCTGCTCGCGCTCTTCGTGCCCGAAGGCCTTGACGACCCGCAGTGCCCCCAACACCTCCTGGACGATGCCGAGGGCACCCGACTCCAGCTCCTTGAGGTAGTGGTAGCGCGGCCGTGTCCGGCGGTCGAACGTCCGCGACAGCACGAACAGGACCGGCCCAACAACGAGGGCGACCAGGGCGAGCTCGAGGTCCATGCGTGCGATCACGTACACCATGCCCGCGAACATGGCCCCTGCGGACAGGAAGGGAATGACGCCGTCGATGGTCACCCACTGGATGCCGGGCGCGTCCCACTGGATCCGGTACACCGAGTCGGCCGTGCCTCGGCGGTCGTGGAACACGAGCGAGAGCCGCTGCGCATGCCGAAAGAGCCGGGCCCGGAAGCCGAGGGTCACCCCCAGACCCGCCCGCGACCGTAGCACGTACACGGCGAGGTCTCGAAGCTGGCCCAGGAGAAGCACCGCGATCTGGAGCCCGGCGGCCAGGATGAGAAGGGTCAGGGTCGAGTCCGGCCCCGTCGACGGCAGCAGGGCGCGGACGAACCCTGGCAGAGGCTCCGAGCCCACGATGTTGTCCACCGCGATCTTCAGGGGCACGGGGCCTAGCAGGGCCAAGGGTGTGGCCACGAGGTCGAGCAGGAAGATCGCGGCGAGGTGGGGCCAATAGGGTCTGGCTTGCCCAAACAAGCGCCTGAACAGGGCGAGATCCGCCCGCGTGAACGTAGCGATCAAACCGTCCCCTCCCTCACTGCCCCAGGCGCCGGAGGGCTTTCATCGAGGACGCCAGTCCTCGTCTATCACCGCCTCTCGGGCGCGCCACGCAGCGGCCACGGCACCGCCGGCGATCGCGACATCAACGGCGACCTGAACGGCAATCAAAAAGGCTGTGCCCGCCAGGATACCGGCCGCCGTCGCGGCGCCGTCGAGCACGGCCAGCAGTGCAAGGATCACCAGCCCGGCTTCAGCCGCTACTGCCACCCCGGCACAGTTTGGCCATGCGCGCAGACGCGCAAACTGCCGGCCCGCCCCGTGCTCCTCGACGACCATGAGGACCCGAACGCCGCCCAGCCGTCCTCCGCGGATCTCGAGATCCCAGCGGTCGAAGTCCCCCCCGGCCACGACCGGAACACCCATGGCCTGCAGAGCGGACTGCACCGAGCGCACCCATTCGGCGGGGGCCAGCCAGCGCTCACTCCACGCGGTGAAGAGTAGCGGGCGGAAGATCAGGATCCAGACCCGGGGACGGCCCGGGCTCGGGCGGTTCTCCAGGCTCAGCCATCCGCGCAGCCGTGCCAGCGGCTGCAGGAGGTGGAGCAGGGCGGTCAGCCCGCGCAAGGCGAGGCGCTCGCGCGCCGGTCCCGGCCGGCCGTGGGTGACTTCGGCGGCGCTCACCCAGGCCCGTACCAGCGAGACGCCGACGGCCAGCCCCAGCAAGGGCAGGACGGCGAGTAGCGGGCTCCAGAGCGTGCCGAGCAACGTCAGGACGGCGAGGGCACCGATGACGAGGTACCACTCCGGCATCGCGATAACGGCGGCCAGCGGATTGGGCACCGGCTGGTACAGCGACTGAAATGGGGCGCTCCCCCAGCTGCCCTGGTAGATGCGTCCGCCGAACCAGCTCGCCAGCTTGGCCAGCCCACGGCCGTAGACACGTCCCGCCCACGCCGGGTGCCCGGCCCGGTTGTACTTCTCGGGCCACTTGCGCTCGAGGAGCGCCTCTGCGCGGCCATAACCTCGTTGCTGGCGCCAGTAGGCTTTCACCGAATTCCGCCGATGATGCCAGACCATGGCGGCGGCGTGGAAGCCGAGCGTCCATCCGCGCTGCTGCAGGCGCCAGCACACGTCGACGTCGTCGCCGGCCGTGCGGAACTGGACGTCGAAGCCGCCGATCGCCTCCAGGCATTCGCGCCGGAAGGCCATGTTGCAGCCCGGGATGTGCTCGGCCACGGTGTCGGACAGGAGCACGTGGGCGGGGCCGCCCGGCGCGTGGGCGACGCAGGTGGCAATCGGTCCGTCGTCGGGAGGCGGGATATTGGGGCCACCCACCGCCGCATGCTCGGTGGTGGTGAAGGCGCGCGCGAGATAGGTCAGCCAGTGGGGATCGGGATACGCGTCGTCGTCGATGTAGGCGACGATCTCGCCGGTGGCGGCGGCCATGCTTGTATTGCGCGCGCTGCTGAGCCCGCGGTTGGGCGTGCGGATGAGGCGAAAACCGTAGGCGCTGACGATGGCGGCCGTGTCGTCGGTGGAGCCGTCGTCCACGACCACGACCTCGAAGTTCGGGTACTCGAGGCGGAGTAGCCCCTCCAGGCACTCGGTGATGGTTCGGCTCCCGTTGTAGGTGCACACGACGACCGAAATGCGCGGCCACGGGTGCTCCTTGGGAAGCGGGATGTCTTCGAGCGCGCCCTGGACGGCAGCCAGGGCCGGCTTGGGCCGCCGCTGGCGGTCGACGACGCCGAAGTCCCAGTCCTCGATGTCGTATCCGCCCCGGTGCCACTCGTCGGTCCAGGCGAAGACGAAGGTCCCCGCGCACCCCGCCCCGAAAGCGGTCCGCACCTGCCAGTCCAGAACGCGGGCCTGCCCGGCTTCGCCATGGCGGCGACTGTCGAGCCCGATCTCGCTCAGCATGAGCGGACGGTCGCCGGCGATGTTCTGGAGGCGGGGCAGGTAAGCGGCCAGCCGGGTCTCCGACTCGAGGTACACGTTGAAGGTGACGAAGTCGAGAAACGGCAGTTCGAGATACTCGGTGGTCGGGTAGTTCACGTAGGTGACAAGTCCGTCCGGGTCGGCGCTCTTGGCGGCCTCGTACAGTCGGCGCAGGAATGCTTCCGTCCGGCGCCGACCGTGCCAGCGGACGATCGGCGAAGGAATCTCGTTACCGATCGCGTAGCCAAGCACCGCGGGATGGCGGGCACACGCGCGCACTCCGGCCCGCACCCGCTCGACGATGGTCCACGGCCGGGTCTGCTCGTCGAGAAAGGTGACGTGCTGCTCCCAGGGAATGCCGACAAGCGCGCGCAACCCGTGGGCGGCGGCGGAGTCCAAGAGCGCGGGAGGTGGCACGGTGTACGTCCGGATCGCGTTCAGGCCGCGCGCGGTCATCAACGCGAAGTCGCGCCCGAGCACGTCCGGAGCCGGATATTCCGAGCCGCGCGCATCGGGCCGGAAAGGACCGTACGTCACACCGCGGACCCAGAGCTTGGCGTCGCCGACGGCCAGGAACTTGCCAGCCGTGCGCGGACGCGGGACCGCGGAGTCGGTCACGCTCTCCGGCCACGAAGAGGGTGCGGCCGGTTGATTCTCCTCTGTGTCTGGAGTCTGCATCAGGCACCCGCCTGCGTTGTGCACGGCTTCAACTCGAAAGCCCTGCAGAGTACGCCGCCTCGGGCGGGCATCGGAGGGCCTAGAAGGACATCAGCGCGGAGACGACCTGCAGGATGACAAGACCCTCGCGTCGATGCCAGAGCGTTCTGGCGGTCGCCGGACCCAGAGTCTCTGCAGACACTGTGCCTACGAGCCAGGGAGCGAGCCGGCTGTGCGTCCACGACATAAACCGGGGGGCGACGCCCGTCATGGTGGCGGGAAGAGCCACGCGGCTAACTACCCTTGATCAGAGATCAAAATGGGGCGACACCCGCCTGGACGACAGCCCGATCGCGGTCGGGTGGAGCCGGGCTGACCAGACGCGACGGCCCCCCCTGGCCAGCACGGTGACTCCAGGGCCGCGGCGGCTTCTCGACAGTGGTGTCCACCGGAGAACACCTGACGACCTCCCCAAAAGGGCAAGCTCGCGGGAGCGCGCCGGGGGCGGCTGGACGGCGCAGGCCAGGGCCATCAATCCCACGTCCGGACATCGGCAACTCTTCGCGCCGACGCCTATCGTACCGGCCGGCACGACCGCCACGGTGGCCAGGAGCTTCAGCACGTCGCGGGCGGCCGCCTCGAGGGCGGTTCCAGTGGCGGTGAGGGGCCAATTCGACACGGAGGGTTAGCGTATCCTGGTGGCCATCCCTCCCCCACCACCGCCTGGACACGTACCACGCCGGCTACGCCCTCGTCGACCTGACGGGGATGAATGAACACTCCACGGACCTTGGTGACCTCGTCGGCCCGCCCTGCCCAAGCGAGAGTCCAGTCCAAGGGCGGCGTACGCAGCAGGAAGCCAGACGAACACCTTGCCGCTCTCGCACAGACCGACCGCCCGTTCGCACAGGGGCAGGACTCGAGCAAACTCACCTCTGAGGATCAGGCCGAATGCGTGCTGAGTACGGGCAAACGCTTGCATGAACGGCTGTTTCGGTGGAATCCGCTTCCCGGATACCGGCGTCTCAAAATGGAGCGCCTTCTCGGCCTGTCGACGCTCGGCATGTTCGAGCTCGGTCTCGATCCCGGCGACGTGCTGCCGCCGTTGAAGAGCGACCGCCCAGACACCGGGCCAGTCGTGCGCTAGCCCCGTTCAGAACTTGGTGGCAGTCCGCGGGAGCGGCGATGAGAGCCAAAGTTGGCCCCGGACCCTCCGACCTCAGATCGAAGCTCAGATGGCCTGGTTTGTGCCGTTCGTCGCCGAAATCCACGCGCGCGCGCTCTATGCCTTCCATACGTTCCGACACAGGCCAGCCATCTGGTTCGACAACTCGCTTGTCGTCCAGTCGGTGGTCTGGGATGGGTCCGTCAACTCGGCCGCGCGAAACCGGGGCAACGGAGGAGCAGGTCAGTAGCGAGGATCCCCTCCTTCTTCACCGTTGAACGGAGCTGAAGCCCCGTGCGCGTGCTGGCGTCTGCCATATGTCGCCTCCGTTTCGCAGTCCCTGTGAAGTGTCGTTCCCCGCAATCGCTCGCGGCGGCCTGCCGACCGACCAAGACGCGCGAGCCCGGCTACCAGGGTTTCTTCGCGCCCTCGTCGCGCATGAAAGCACCACGCTCCGATCCCACGTCGCTGGCGGCTGGTAATTCCCCGATGGAAGCGGGGTCGTTTCCGGCGAGCTGGACCACGAGCCGGCGCGCGTGGAAATGGTGCAGCGTCGTCCGATGGCCGATGCTGAACACCGTCGTCTCGGCAAGCCGCTCGCGCACCAGCCGATAGAGGCGCGCCTCGGTCGCCTCGTCCACCGCCGAGGTCGCCTCGTCGAGAAAGAGCCACTCGGGCTTCTGGACCAGGGCTCGCGCGAAGGCGATGCGTTGCTGCTCGCCGGGCGAGAGCTGAAGCGCCCAGTGGGCGGTCTCGTCGAGGCGCACGGCGAGCTCGGTGAGTCCCACGACCTCGAGCGCCTCGCGCAGGGTCCCGTCGTCCACACCGCGGGCAGGCATCGGATAGCTCACCACGTCGCGGAGCACGCCGATCGGCAGGTACGGCCGCTGCGGCAGAAACAGGATCCGGGCGTCGCGTGCCGCGCGGATCTCGCCTCGCCCGAACGGCCAGATGCCGGCGATGGCTCGGACGAGCGTGCTCTTGCCCGAGCCCGACGCGCCGGTCAGGAGGACGGTGTCGCCTCGGCGGAGCGAGAGGTTGATGTTCGTCATGAGCAGCTGACCATCGGGTCGATAGAGGTCGACACCCGCCACGGTCAGGTGCGTGGGACGCCCCTCGACGCGCCGCAAGCCGCTCGCCGCCTGTAGGCGCACGCGCTCGAGCGTGCGCTCGAAGCCGGCGAGCCGCTCGACCACCGCGCACCAGGCCGCGATCTCCTTGTATGACTGGACGAAGAAGCTGAGCGCGTCCTGGACCTGTTGGAAGGCCTGGCTCGTCTGCATGAGCCCGCCGAGCCCGAGCTCGCCCCGGAAGTAGCGGGGCGCCGCGACGATCGACGGAACGATCCACGCCCCCAGCCCGTAGCCGGAGGTGAAGTAGGTCATGCGCTTCTGCCGGAGCATGATGCCCCACCAGTTGCGCACCACATCCTCGAATCGTTGACGGAAGCCGCGGAACTCGTCCGCCTCGCCGCGGTAGAGGGCCACGCCCTCGGTGTTCTCGCGGAAGCGGACGAGGCTGAATCGGAAGTTCGCCTCGTACCGCTGCCGATCGAAGTTCAGCCGGACCAGCGGGCGGCCGAGCCAGTCGGTCACCCACGTGCCGAGGATCGCGTAGAGAACGGCCACCCACACCATGTAGCCGGGCAGGCGGATGGGGAACTCGCCCACCGTGACGGTGAGAGATCCGGAAAGCCCCCAGAGGATCGCGACGAAGGTCACCAGGGTGACGGTCGCCCGCAGGCCTCCGGTGAAAAGGCCAAGCGTATGGGCCGCGAGCAGCTGCACGTCTTCGGCGATGCGCTGGTCGGGGTTATCGGTCTCGCTCGCCTGGAGCTGCATCCGATAGTAGGCGCCATCGGTCAGCCAGGCGCCGAGGTAGCGGTCGGTCAACCAGCGTCGCCAGCGGATCTCCAGCATCTGGTTGAGATAGACCTGGTACACAGCGAGGAAGATGAAGATGGTGATCAGCCACGTGACCCGGAAGAGCTGGCCGCGAAAGGCGGGCACGTTCTTGTCCTGGAGGGCACTGTAGAAGGCGTTGTTCCACTGATTCAGGAGAACGGTCAGGTAGACCATGCCGAGCGTGAGGAGCACGACACCAAGCAGGAGTCCCCGGGCCGCCCACCGGTCCTCCGAGGACCAGTACGGGCTGATCATGGCCCAGGCGCGGGGAAGCGTTCGCCGCAAGCTGGTCCTGGCCGGAGCCTCGGAGTGGGCCTCCTGGTTTCTGTCCAGGCTCTTATCCACGAACCGCCACGGGAGATTCTATCTGTGGCATCAGCGACGCGCGGCGATCGCCGGCGAGGCGACCACGCGACACCAGAGGGACGCTACAGTAGTTTCTCGGCGGCGGCGAGCCATCGGTGGCGCTCGCTTGAAACACTTTGTAATAATGATCCATAGTGAGGCCCCACGCGTTGATTTTATGGGACCTGGCCGCGGATACCACTTGTCAGGCCACCCGAGAAGGGTGCGCCGGTTGGCGCGAAGGTGCCGGTGACAACGGGCGAGGCTCAGGCGACGGAGGACTCACGATGCACCAGGTACTGCTCGCGCTGGTCGGACGCATACGGAGTAGAGGCTGGCACGTTCTGGGCTCAGGTGTTTCCCTAATCGGTCTCTCGCTGGTGCTCATCGGTTGCGCGAGCCACTCGCTGATGCCGGCGGCGCAGTCGACGGCAATCAGAGATCGAGAGCGAGCGCTCGCGTCCCACGCCGACGCCATTCAGGCGGCGGTGAGACAGTCGGGCAAGGTGGGCGCCCTGGCTTTTCTCGACGCCAAGGATGGCCGCCTGGTTGCCCTGCCGGGCGACAGTCCGGCCGATGCTTGGGCGCGGTACACCGTCTCGCCGGACGGCGAGACCAACCCCGTATCGATGCCGGCGGTGGTCACGTTCGTCTACCGAACGGACATACCCAAGGCTCCCGAAGCCGTCACCCAGACGGCTCTGCAACAGGAGCGGACGTCCGCGGCTGCGCTCGCGACCGATCTCCGGCGTCTCGAGGAAGGCTTGGGCCTCGTGCAGCGCGAGCTCGCAGCGACCAAGCAGGACACGGACAAGGCACTGGCCGACATGCGTACGCTCGCTGAGGATCTGGCCGCGGCCCGCAAGTTCATGCTGCAAACCGCCCAGCTCGGCTGGCTCAATCACGAATTGACGCTCGAGAACACGAGCGGCGTACGGAAGATGGCGGCGACCAGCCAGGAGCTTGCCGCAAGCTCGGCAAGGCTGGAAGACGCCATGCGCCAGCTCTCGGAGAGTCTCGCCGGCCAGCTCAAAGGGCTGGCGGCCCGGCTCGATGCCATTCAGGGCAAAATCCAGAACCTCAAGTGAGGCGGTTGATGCATCACGGCGGCCCCGCGAGACGATGCTTCCCCACCTGGGTGGCTGGCCTTCTGCTCGCGCTGAGCGCCGTCTCCGACGCGCCGGCCGGCGAGTGGGAGAAGCTCCGTGAGAGCTACGACACCGCGCTGAGAACACATGAGAAGCGGATCGGGGAGATCGAGGCGAAGGAGCGCGGCGTTCAGGACCAGCAGCAACGCGCGGACAAGATCACGAGGGATAGGATCTCGTCGATCCGGGTCTCCCTGAAGGGTGGCGGCAAAGGGAAGAACCTGGCCGACGCTGCCCAGAAGGCGTCCGGTGATGCACGGGCGCTGGCCGACCTGTCCAGAGAGCAGGGCGAGTACCTCGACGCCGTCACGAATGAATGGGGAGCCGAGGGCGCGGAGCGGAAGAAGCTCCGGGAAGCCGTGGCGACCGTCCAGAAGAAGAACCTCGAGCGCGCCAACGCGAACCTGTCGAGGGCAGCCAAAGCGACGACAGCAGCTGCGCAGCCATCGGACGTGCTCGAGAAGGCGGCGGCGCGGATCGAGGCAGCGGTGACCGAGGCCGGCGATCGGCTCAGGGCGAGATGGCAGCTCGAGCAAGCCGCGCGAGAGCGCGAAACCAAACAGAGAGAGCGCGAAGCCGCGGAGCGCGCCCGGGGCGTGCGGTGAGCGACGGCGCGCGCCCAACGATGACAGAGCGGATTACAGAGCGAGCTGGCCGCTGACGACCCGGGCGTAGTAGCCCTGCTCGGCGAGGAGATCGTCGGGGGTGCCTATCTCGGTCAGGCGCCCGTTCTCCACAACCAGGATCGTGTCGACACGCCGTATCGTGGTGAGCCGGTGGGCGACGGCTGGCCACGACCTGCGCCTCGCTCTCGACGTCGAGTGCGCTCGTCGGCTCGTCCATCAACATGATCGGTGCGTCCTTCAAGAACGCGCGGGCCAGGTTGATCCGCTGCTTCTCGCCCACACTCAGATGGGCGCCGCCGTCGCCGACGACCGTTTGGTATTGCTGGGGTAGCTTCTCGATGAACGCGCTGGCATTGGCGTAGTGCGCGGCGGCCTCGATCTCCGCCATGTTCGCGTGAGGCTTCCCGTAGGCGATGTTCTCGGCCACGGTGGAAGGAAGGATGATCGGCTTCTGCAGGACGAGGCCGATCTGGGCTCTGAGGTCTTCGAGACGGAGGTCGCACAGGTCCACGCCTTCCAGCAGCACCGCGCCACTCGCCGGGTCGAAGAACCGCGGTAGCAGGTTCAATAGCGTCGTCTTGCCGGCGCCGCTCGGCCCGATGATGGCGGCCGACGTCCCGGCCAGGAGCTTGAAGCTGACGTGGCGGAGCGCCGGCCGCGACGGGTGATAATCGAAGGAGACATCGTCGTAGGCGACGTTGCCGGAAATCTGGAGCGGCCGACCCGGCAGCACCGCGGGAGCACCGGCGGGGGCGAACATGTCGTCGGCGGACGTGGGCAACCCTGCCGATCCGTCGGCGTCCCGTCCCCGGTGGATCGGGCGCGCCTCCGGACGGTCCTTCACTTCCTCGGGCGTGTCGAGAATCTCGAACACCCGGCGTGTGCTGGCGCTCGCGCTCGACAAGGTCGCGCCAACCTGCGAGAGCTGATGGAGCGGCTCGAAGAGCTGGGCGACGTACGCGAGGAAGACCAGCAGCTCCCCAAGGGTCAGCTGTGCGGTCAGCACCTGCTGCGCGCCTACCCAGGTGACGCCGAGCGTGCATGCGCCCAGAACCACCGAGATCGAGCACCAGTAGAAGACTTCCAGACCCTGCTGCGACATCTTGTGCTGCCGCGCCTGCTCGGTGTGAGCGGTGAAGCGCCGCTGCTCGTGGTACTCACGCGCGTGGCTCTGGATCAGTGGCAAGGCGGTGATCCCCTGATGGATGAGCGAGTAGACTTTGCTCTCCGCTCGCTGGGCGGTCATCGCCCGCGACCGCATCGCCCCGCCGAAGACTTTGAACGACACGAGGAGGACCGGCACCGCGACCAGAGCGACTGCAGTGAGATGCAGATTCAGCCGGGCCATCATGACCGCCATGAACAGGAGGGTGCCGGTGGCGCTGACGACGATCAGTAACCCCTGCTGGAACAGGGTCTGAAAGGCGCAGGTGTCGGCCCCGGCCCGGAAGATGACGTCTCCGGCCTCGGTGCCTTGGTGATAGCGCAGCGAGAGGCGTTGGAGCCAGCCGAAGACCTCGTCGCGGACCCGCCGCAAGCCGCGCAGTCCCACGCCGATCGTGACGTACACGTGTCCGGCGCAAACGGCGGAGTGGGTCAAATGGAGCGCCAGCGACGCCGCGACGATCGCGGTCAGCTGGGCGGGTTGCGCCCAATCCGTCAATTGGCTCGGCAGCCAGGTGGGGAACGGCTTGTTGCCGAGAACGCTATCGACGAGGATGGCCAGTGGCCAGGGCTTGAGCAGGTTTATCGCGATGCCGGCCAGGAGGAGGCCCACCGAAAGGCCGATTCGCCCGGCGTCAGGCCGGAAGTAGCCGAGCGCTCGCACCAGCAGGCGGAGACGCGCCCACGCGGCTGAGTTCATAGGTCGTCCACGGAAATCCGCGGTGCCACGCAAGGGAAATGCCACGCGGGCCACGCGCAGCCGCCTTGAAAAAGACGCCTACTTCGCGAGGGGGGTTGATCAAACGTGTCAGCCGGCGGACGCTTCGCGCGTAATTCATACACGGCTGGTTCGATACTTTCCGAGGGCAAACTGTGAGGCTGCTGCAGAGGAACTGGACGAGTCGAAGGAAGTTGGGCAGGATCGGCCCCAGAACTGTAGAGAACGCACCGCAGGAGTATCACCCATCGGTCGGCATACGGTTGCTCAAGAGGCTGCTTGGCTAGGAAGGCCAACCGGTAGAACCTACCTATTATCGCCGGACCGCGGCCGCGAAGCAGGCTACGACCTGTGACAACGCTTCCCGGTTCACCAGCAGTGCAACAGCGAGTATCACGGCAAGCAGTGGTCCATGGAGACCAATGATGACCTTCGCAAAGAGCGTCTTGAACCACGAGCGGACATTCTCGATGGTCCGCGTATCCATGGAGAATGTAGTCGCGGCTTCGCTGCCGAACGCGAGGCACACTTTGTCGTGGAGGCCCCGGAAAAGGCGTTCGATGGTGCCTTCGAATCAGAGTCCCGAGCAGATCCGTTCTGCCCGCCCGCTTCGATGTTCGACTAGTCATCCAGATGATGAGTAAACGCTACGCGCGGTCGATGATGCGAAGTAACCAGAATCTTCTTGTTAGAAAACGGCACTCTGAGTCCTCAAGCTCGCCGCTCAACGTCGGTCGTGCTGGCATACTTACGCTGGAGTGCGCTGGAGTGCGCCCGGCTGGGGCACACTTTGGGCACACTCGCGATCTGAAAGGAAAAGGACTGTCGCCCAACTGCTAGAAAAAGCTGGTGGGCAGGGACGGGATTGAACCGCCGACACCAGGATTGTCAGTCCTGGACTCGGAATCGTGGAAGTACGCAGAAAGACTTGCCCTGCAATCAGGAGTTGCTTCGATCATCGTGCGCTGGAGTGCTCTGGAGTGGTCGGGAATGCGCTCCTGAAGGGCACAATTCGGGCACACTCCGCCTGATCCGCCCGGATGCGCACCGACTGCGACATCGTCATTTCTCCTCACCGGGCAGCACCCAGGTAAATCGACATGAAGCGCTCGCGCTCCGATTCCAAGGTCTTTCGTCTGTCGCGTTCGAGGGTTGTCCTCACTCGGTGGCCCGAACCAGTCAAGCACGCCTCGTAGCACCGTCTGAGCCCTTCGATGCCACCTCGCCGACGGCACGACCATTCGTCGCGGGGGACCGGATCGGTGTCCTCCACCTCAACAATGAGCGCGTCGTGGCCCTTCATGCCGTCGGTCTGCCGGCAATCGCGGTCGGCCTCGAATTTCGACGGCAACTGCGTGCCTCTCTCCATGCACTGGCAAGGCGCGCATGTCCGGAGGGCGGACTGAGCGACGTGCGGGCGTTCGAGGGGCCGTTCTCCTTGCCTTCGTCACTTCAGCGTGTACG
>WNGB01015862.1_pt1 | contig 23686 bp, 28 predicted proteins | sample 5400681 | NCBI WGS metagenome assembly WNGB01 (sample SAMN13153367, study PRJNA577476) | soil metagenome | isolation source: 115 cm soil or saprolite under grassland replicate 2 | place: USA:California | collected 2016-06-15
GCGAGCTGCCCCAACCGGGAAGCGCGTCGCCGGCGTTGTAGAGCATCAATCGGTGTAGTTGAGCGGCGGGGGAGAGATTCGAACTCTCGGAGCCGCTTGCGCGACTCAACGACTTTCAAGGCCGCCCCGTTAGACCGCTCCGGCACCCCGCCGCGGTCCATTGTGCCGGAGGTCCGAAGGCGCGAGGACGCGGTGACAGCGCAGGTCTAGGTCGCAGCCAGGTCCGCGTCACGCGGCCGTGAGAAACAGGCCGAGGAGGGCGCTGCCCTCTGCAGGCCTGTTTGCCCTAATCCGAGATCCGTTCGGGGGCGCCGAAGGCGCGCAGCGCCTCGGGCACTTCGCCCTGGTGGTTCTCGAGCACCGCAAGCGCGTAGCGGTCGGTCACCGCCGTTCCGTTCAGCGTGTGCAGGGGCTGCGGGCTCCCCTCGTCGCGGAAGCGGATCTGGAGGCGCCGCGCCTGGTAGTCGGTCGTGTTCGAGATCGACGCGACCTCGCGGTAGCGCTCCTGCGTGGGGAACCAGACCTCGAGGTCGTACGTCTTCGCCGATGCAGCCGACATGTCGCCTGCGGGAAGCGTCACGACGCGGTAGGGCAGCTCGAGCGCCTGCGCGATCTCCTCGGAGTTCGCAAGCAGCTGCTCGTGCTCGTTCCAGGACTCCTCGGGCCGGCAGAAGACGAACTGCTCGACCTTGTTGAACTGGTGGACGCGGAACATCCCCCGCGTGTCCTTGCCCGCCGCGCCCGCTTCGCGCCGGAAGCAGGTCGAGAACGCCGTGTAGCGCAACGGTAGATCGCCTCCCTCGAGAATCTCGCCTGTGTAAAGCGCCGCGACGGGCACCTCGGAGGTGCCTACCAGGTAGAGGTCGTCGCCGGAAACGCCGTAGATGTTCGACTCCTCGGTGGGGAACCAGCCGGTCCCGTACATCGCCTCCTCGCGCACGAGCACCGGCGGCAGAACTGGAGTGAACCCGCTGCTGACAAGCCGGTCGAGCGCGAGCCGGTAGACGGCGAGGGCCAAGAGCGCCACATCGCCGGTCCAGTAGCCGAAGCGCGAGCCCGAGACCCGCGCCGCGCGTTCCATCTCGAAGCGCCCGAGCTCGAGGTGGTCCTTCGGATCGGCCAGCGCCGTAGGTTCTCCCCAATGTTTCTCCTCGCGCGCATCGACGTCCGCGTCGCCGCAGCAGCTCGTCTCGCTCGGCCTCTGCCGCCTCCAGCCCGTCCTCGAGGCGCTGCAGGTCCGCCTTGACCTGCTTCAGCTCCTCGAGCTGTTCGGGCGTCGGCTTGCCCTTCAGCTTCTTGCGCCTCCGCAGCTCGTCCACCTGGGGCACGAGCTCGAGCCAGCGCGTGTCGGCGGCCATCAGCGCGTCGAAGGCCTTGCCTGCACCCTTGCGCGCGACCGCCGCCCGCATCCCCCCGGGATCCGCGCGCGCCGCTCGCAGATCGATCACTGCGTCAGGAAGGCGACGAGGTCGGCGAGCTGCTTCGCCGAGAGCTGCGTGCCGTACGAGCCCGGCATCACGCCCGCCGAGTACCCCTTCTCGACGAATGCATCGGGGTCGACGATCGACTGCTGCACGAAGTCGGCCGACTTGCCCTGGAGGAACTTGTCCAGGTCGGGGCCCACGGCGCCGGTCGTCCCGGCCGCCTTGAACGCGTGGCAGCCGCCGCAGCCGGTGGAGACGAAGACCTGCTTTCCCGCCGCGGCGTCGCCCTGCACGGAGGGCTGAGTCGCCACCGTTCCCTGCATCGTCTCGGGAACGGGAGAGACGGTCCCCTCACTTCCACAACCGGCCGCCAGCGCGACGAATCCCCCCAGGATCAGCACGAGCCGGCGCACGTCCGCGAGTGTACCGCGCCGTTTGCGCCCAGCTCCAGAGAACGAGACCCGAGAGCGCCCCGGCCGCGGCGACGTCGCTCGGGGCGTCGTTGACGACGAATGACACGGCGAGCCCGACGAGGAGCGCGTCGAGTGCGGGGGAGCGCGGACGCTGGAGAGCGAGCCAGACGAGAACGACGAGAGAGACGCCGACGATCAGTGCCAGGTGCCAGACGGTTAGGCGGTCGGCGGAGAGATGCAGGCGGTGTCCGATGTCGCCGAACCAGGCGCCCGGCCCCTTCTCGAACGCCCGCGTGACATGGCTCTTCCCCCCGGTCGCCTCGTCGATACCGATGAAGGCGAGGACGGCTCCCGCTCCTGCAGCCACCGCCGCCACGAGCCGGCGCATCGTCAAACGTCCGGTGAGGCGAAGGACGAGCAGCGCAAAGCCCGCCGCGAAGACGATGAGCCCGCCCCCGTCGGCGCCGGCGTGGCTCCAGCCGATCGCGACGAAGGCAAGCGCGGCGACCGGCACGAGGCGCGCAAGTCCGAGCTCGGCGGCCGAGTAGAGGGTGATCGTCAGGAGCACCGTCTCGACGACGTTGTTGATCCCGAAGAAGCGGCCGCCCTCCTCGGGGCGCGGCCCGATGGCGGCGAAGCCGGCGGTCTCGGGCCAGGCCCAGAGGACGACCAGGAAGAGGAGGAGGATCGCGGGGCCGAGATAGGCGACGACCCGCCGGGGCGCTGCGACTGCGAGGGCGATCAAGACCGACCCGACTACGAGCACGGGCAGAAGAACGGCCGGCCGCGCGGCGCCTGCCAGCGACAGGAGGAGAGAGACCGCGACCATCACCGGTGCGATTGCCACGCAGAGCCTCGCTGCGAGCGTCGTGCGCAGGAGGAGCGCGCCCAGGACGCCCGCGGCAGTGAGCGCGGCGAGCAGGTAGTAGGCCCACCGCCGCGAGCTGTGCAACTGCTCGAAGCGGCGCTCGAGCCGAGTGACGCGCGCCGCCGGATCGCGGACGGTACGCGTGCCGAGGCGCCTCCGATGGCCGAGGTCGTCGGCGGAGATCAAGCCGGGAATGCGCGTCGAGGTCGAGGTGAGAAGTCCGGGAGGGCCGGCGAGCTCGATCCTCCGAAGCGGCTTTCCCTTCTGGGCGACGAGGCCCACGGCGGCGGTCGCCGGGGCGGCCGCCAGCAGACACGCCCAAGCTACGATTCCCAGAGTCCACTTCAAGGAGCGCGATTGTCGATGAAAAGCACGGTTTACGGTCGAGACAGAGGCCTCTCGATGCGCATGCTGTTCACGGGCGCGCTGCTCGGGGCCCTCTACGTCGGCTTCGCCGTCGTCCTCTTCCAGGTGCTGAACGTCGGGCTGATCCCGATGCTCCTGATCGTCGTCGGACTCGCGTTCTTCCAGTACTTCACATCGGCCAAGCTGGCGCTGCTGGCCTCCGGGGCGAAGGAAGTGACCGAAGAGCAGGCGCCGGAGCTGCACGCGATGATCGAGCGGCTGTGCGCGACGGCCGGCCTGCCCAAGCCGAAGATCGCGGTGATCGACACCGACGTGCCGAACGCCTTTGCAACCGGCCGCAACCCGAAGCATGCGGCCGTCGCTGTGACCACCGGCCTGTGGCAGCGGCTCGAGCCGCCCGAGGTGGAAGGCGTGCTCGCGCACGAGCTCTCGCACGTCGTCAACCGCGACGTGCTCGTCATGACGCTGGCGAGCTTCTTCGCGATGCTCGCCGGGCTGCTCATGCGCTTCGGGCTCTACGGAGGCCTCTTCGGCGGCGGCCGCCGTGACGGGGATAGCGGCGTCCCGATCTGGCTGATCATCTTCCTCGTCTCGATGCTGACGTACTTCATCAGCTTCATCCTGATCCGGGCCATTTCCCGCTACCGCGAGTACGGGGCCGACCGAGGGTCAGCTTTCCTCACCGGCGCCCCCGAGCACCTGATGAGCGCGCTGCAGAAGATCTCGAGCCAGATCATGTCGATCCCCCAGCGCGACCTGCGCGAGGTCCAGACGATGAATGCCTTCTTCATCATCCCGACCAGCATCAAGTCGGCCACCGCTGAGCTGTTCTCGACGCACCCGCCGCTCGAGAAGCGGCTGGCCAAGTTGGCCGAGATCGCCCGCGAGATGGGCCGGCCCGTCCCTTCCGAGTAGTTGGCTCTCTTCGGACGTGGGCGGCGGAAGGGTGTCGCCGGCGACCGGCTATCGGCGCTCTCGACCGCGCGGGTAACGCTGGAGGCAGAGCTCGGGCTCAAGCCGGGCGGGGTCGCGGCGGTCTGCTTCAAGCCGCTGGCTCCGGGCGAGTTCGTCCGCGCGGAGAACGAGCTCCAGGAGGCTCTCGACGCCGTGGCGATGGAGTCGCAGTCGAGGATCGAGCGCCGCTCGGACGAGTTCGGCTTCGAGTGGCTGATCATCCGCGACCGCGACTTCGAGGAGCTGGTCACGACGGTTCACTTGGTCGGCGCGGAGCTGCAGAAGCGCGGCTTCGGGCCGCAGCTGCTGGCGGCCATGTTCGAGCTCAAGTGGGGCGAGCAGCCGGTCTACTTCATCTACGGCTACAAGTCCGGCGCGTTCTGGCCGTTCGTGCCCACGGGCGAGAAGGAGCGTGACAACGACCGGGAGCTGGAGCTGAAGGCGAAGCTCGAGAACGAGCTTCCGATCGAGCCCGATCTCTCCAAGTGGTTCGGGCTGTTCGAAGCGCCGCTCTAGCTAGGGCAGGAGCCTGACCTTGCCCGTGTCGAGGGAATACTCGGCGGCGAGCACGCGAAGCTTCCCGGCCCCCACCGCGTGCGCGACGATCCGGCTCCGCCTCGGCAGGGCTCGAGCGACGGCGTTCGCATTGGCCCGAATCACACGGTCGAGGTACGCCTCGTCGCCGAGTGAGCCCCGCTTCGTCGCGCGCACGATCGGCGCGATCGCGTCCACGACCTTCTGGATGCTTCCGGGAGCCTTTGCGCCCTTCTCGACGAGTTTGACCGTGTCCTTGACGGCGCCGCAACGCTGGTGCCCGAGCACCATCAGCAGCGGAGAGTGGAAGTGCTCGACCGCGTACTCCATCGAGCCCACGAGCCGGGAGCCGAGGATGTTGCCGGCCACGCGGCAGACGAAGATATCCCCGAGGCTCTGATCGAAGATGTGCTCAGGGGGCACGCGCGAGTCGGCGCAGGTCAGCAGGATCGCGAACGGCTCCTGACCGCCCGCCACGTCGGCGCGCCGCTCGGCGATCGCATGCGGGGCCTCCAGCCTTCCGCGCACGAAGCGCGCGTTGCCGGCCATCAGCCGCGCGAGCGCCTGTTTCGGGGTCTTCGGACGGCTGAGGGGCGCCGCTTCGGCGAGGTCGATCTCGCCCAGGCCCAGTCCGACGGCGACAGCGCCAGCCGTCTTCAGAAACCGGGCTCGGTCGTGGCCTTTCATCTCCGCGAACAGGTTTTCGAGGGGTGACGGTTAGCCTATCGCGGTGCTGATCGAGAGGAGCATGGATCCGGGCTGGCTCTCGAACGCCTATCTCGTCGCCGACGAGCCGGGCGGGACGGCCGTCTTCGTCGACTCCGGCGCGCCGCTCGAGCCTCTTCTCCGAGCCGCCGAGGAGTGGGGTGTCGAACCGAGCCATGTGCTCCGCACGCACGACCATGGCGACCACGTCGCACACGAGGCCGAGCTTGGGCTCCCGGTCGTCACCTCGTCGATCCAGGTAGGTGGCCTCGACGTCGAGGCGATCCAGACGCCGGGCCATTCGGACGACATGGTCTGCTTCGTCGTCAACGGTGAGGTCGTCTTCTCGGGCGACACGCTCTTCAAGGACTCCGTCGGCGGAGGGGATTTCGGCCAGATCAAGGCCGCCGTCATGGACGTGTACATGGCGATGCCGCACGAGCGTCGCCTCCTGCCGGGTCACACTGACGAAACGACGATAGGCCGCGAGTGGGAGGAGAACCCGTTCGTCCGCGTCTGGCGCGGAGCGGCGCCGGAGGGAACCGAGCGATGCCGCGTGGGCGGACGTGAGGCGACGGTGATCGTCTGGTCGCCCGACTACGACGGCAAGGGCAAGGCTTGGGTGCGCTTCGAGGGCGGGGAGGACGCGATCGTCGGCGGCTCTCGGCTGGAGCGGCTGTGAGAGCCCTCCTGGCCGCGCTCGGAATCGTCCTGCTCGCCGGCTGCGCCGGGTCTGGAGTTCCGAAGGCGGAGCGCAGCCCGCTTCTCGAGAAAGCTAAGGCCGCCGGGACGATCGACGGCTATCGGGTGCTTGCGCATCGCGCCGGTTGGTGCTCTAGCGCCAGGGCATACGGGATCGACGACGGCGGCCTGGCGATCAGGGTCGATGACCTTGGCGTGAACAATTGCCACGGGCCTCAGCCGCTCTTCCATCGGAGGCTCGAGATCTGGTACACGAGGGCGGCGCATGAGAAGGCGCTCGCGCTGTGGCGTCTCGCCGGGTGGGGTAGCAGGATCGAGTGCGTGTGCTCACCGGAAAAGGAGGCAAGCAGATGATCAAGCTTCACCGCTGTAGTGGGATGTGGTTCAAGATGGGCATCCACCCCTGCTGGCGCGTCCAGAAGGCTCTGAACGACGAGGGCATCGAGTACGAGCTCGTCAAGGAGGGCTCGGCGTTCAAGGGCTCGAGCCGCGAGCGGACGATCGAGCGGACGGGCCAGAAGAGGTTTCCCTGGATCGAGTTCGAGGACGGAACCGTGTACCGCGAGGAGTCGAAGGACATGGCCGAGACGATCAGCGCCGGCAAGCTCAAGGAGAAGAAGGGCGCCCCAACGGCCTAGCTACACTGCCTCGCGCGGGGCTATAGCTCAGTTGGGAGAGCGCCTGGATCGCACCCAGGAGGTCGCCGGTTCGAGCCCGGCTAGCTCCATCCGGTTCAAACGTGCGCCGCCTTCCACTGGGAACGCAGCCAGGTATGAACGTTGTTGCGTGGAGGTTGCGCCCTACAGCTTGCGAGTGGCCATCGGCGGCACTTACTGGGGGAGGTCGTCGAGCGAGAGCGGGGGCCCGAGGATCTCGCAGCCGTAGCCTGCGAATAGGCGCACCAGCTCGTCCATCGGCGGCATGACCGCATCGGTCGGGGGTTCGGAGCCGGTGACGGGAACGCCCAGGCTGACAAAGAGCTCTTCGACCCCTGCAGGGCTGGCGGTGACGAGCATGCGTGCGCGCTCCGAGCGGACGATGTAGGCGTGAGGGATGTCGCGCGGGGCGAAGCAGTAGTCGCCTGCGTTGAGGTCGATCCGCTCGTCGCCGACGAGGACGGTGACCTCACCCTCGAGTACGTAGAACGCCTCGTCCTCGTTGTGGTGAAGGTGCAGGGGAGGCCCCGTCGGTCTCGATCTGCGAAAACGCGTGGCCGGTCTCGGCACCGCCTGCTTTGACTGTGACGCGGCCGCTCTTCCACCAAACATCGGCGATGCCTTCACCGGACGCGACGCGGTAGGGCTTGTTGATGGCCTCGGTCATCTCTTCGTCCTCCTTCGGTTCGTGTGACTGGACGAAGGAGAGATTCGCATCCTTCTTCTATTCTCGCTGAAGCGGCCGGCGAAGGCCCGCACGTTCGCGCACAGGCGCAGCCGCTTCGACAGATGCCGTGGCCCGCGGAGGTTGACGGGCTATCTTGACGGAGATGCTTCGGAGCCTGCCGTAACTCCGCCAATTGCCCGCGTCAAACCGCGCTTACGCGGCGTTTCGCACCAGTGGGCCTTCTATTGCGCGATTCCTTTGGGGGTCGTTCTCAGCCTCGCCGCTGAAACCTCACGGGCTCGCGTTGCCGCTGCCGTCTTCGCAGCAAGCGTTGTCGGAATGTTCGGCGCGAGTGCCCTCTATCACCGTGTCACGTGGGCGCCGACGAAACGGCGGTGGATGCGGCGGCTCGACCACGCCGGCATCTACGTCCTGATCGCCGGGACCTATACGCCGTTCGGGTTGTTCGTGCTCGCCGGTGACTGGCGGATCACGGTGCTCGCCATCGCCTGGAGCGGCTCATTCTCGGCGATCGTGATCCAGTTCGTATGGGCGGGTGCGCCCAAGTGGGTTGCGGCCGTGATCGGGATCGCTCTCGGCTGGCTTGGTGTCGTTGTCTTCCCACGGCTTCTCGAGAAGGTGGGCATAGCCGCGGCGCTCCTCGTCCTCGCCGGCGGGCTCTGCTACACGCTCGGCGCCATCATCTACGCGAGACGCAAGCCGGACCCGTTCCCTCGCGTCTTCGGCTACCACGAGCTCTTCCACGCGCTCGTGATCGCGGCAGTCGCGTTTCAGTACGCCGCCGTGGCCTTCTTCGTGTTGCCGCGCTAGCCGGATGCCCTCGTCATGCGCGGCAGGGCTCGGCGCGCGGCGGGCAGCGGTCGGTTAGCCTGGGTCGCGCGAGCGGCGTGGCAGCGGCAGGCGTGAGTCCAGCAGGCCCCGGCCCGGATCAGGAAGGGAGGCAGAGGTGGCCGCAAGGGTGCTGGTGGCGACGTGGCGGGAGACCGGCCTGGCCGGCTGCGCGCGCAAGCTTCGGGCGACCGTGGAAGTGGGGCTGCCGGCCCTGGTGGGCGCCAGGCGGACAGCTCGGAGCGTCGGCGCGTATTTCGACTTGATTACCGACGAGGGGCGGCTGTTCTACGGCGACAGCTTCCATCTCGGCTACTTTCCCCAGGGCGGCGAGAGCCTGGGTACGGCGCTCGACGCCCATACCGACCTGGTCGCCGAGCTGGCACGGGTGAAGGCCGCGGGGCACGTGCTGGACGTGGGTTGCGGCCTCGCCGCGTCGGCGCTGCGCATCGCCGGCTGTTACGGCTGCCGGGTTACCGGCGTGAACATCAGCCGCGAGCAGGTGCGGCAAGGCCGTGAGCTGATTGCGGCGCGCGGCCTCTCCGACCGCGTCGTCATTCGGAGAGGCGATGCGCGCGCGCTCGATTTCCCAGACAACTCGTTCGACGCGATCGTCTGCCTGGAGGCGGCGGGGGACATCTGCGTCAGTGAGAGCGACAAGGATCGGCTGGTGAGTGAGCTTTTCCGGGTACTGCGGTACGGAGGGCACGTCGGATTCTCCGACCTCGCGCTGCGGGCCTCCCTCTCACGCGCGGAGGATCGGGCGCTACGAGCTGTGCTCTACCACTCTGGCGCCGAGCTGGTGAGCGACTGGCCCGCGATCTTCGCCCGCAACGGCTTCCGGGTCGTCGAGTGCCGAGACATCATCACCGAGACGCTGCCGACGTGGAAGCATGCCCGCGCCGTCTACGAACGACGCGAGGACGAAGTCGCGCGCCGCTATGGCCCGCGGCTGGCCGACCGCATCCTCGCCCACCTCGATCGGATCCACGGCATCCTCGCCGCGCACGGCACGTTCCCGGTGCTCTGCGCGCTCAAGCCCTAGCCCAGAGCGCTGGGCCTGCAGTCCGGAATACTTCGGTCGTGCCGAACGAGCGGAGCCGGCAGTTGCAGGACCTGGCCCAACGCGTCGCTGATGCGCTCCCGCTCGAGGTGGCGGAGGAGGTGGTGCTGACCGGCAGCGTGTCGCGCGGGGTCGCTGATGAGGTTTCCGACATCGAGATGCTCATCGTCACGCCGGAGCCAATGGAGCTGGCTGCCTGCTTTGAGCACGCTCGGGCTGCGGGGCTGGAAGAGCTCGACACCTGGGGCGATCAATCGACGCCGACGAGGCGCGTTTCCGGGTTCCGCGAGGGTGTGCCCATTGAACTCGTTTGGTGGTCGCGGGAATACGCCGAGTCCTCAATCGATTCGTTCTTCAGCAGTGATATGTCGTCGGCCGCTGACGCGATCGCTCACGGCGTTGCGCTGCGGACGTTGGGATCGCTGTTCCGGTGGCAAGCCCGACTCAGCGACTATCCGGAGGAGCTCGCGAGGGCGCGGATCGAGGAGGCCGCGAACCGCTGGGGCGGGTTCACGCCCGCGGGGCTGCTCACGATACTCCGGCCGGGTGATCGGCTCGCGCTGGCGGAGTGGCTCGTCGACGCGGCGACCCGCGTCCTCACAATCGTCTTCGCGCTCAACCGCACGTGGCAGCCGACGACGAAGCGGCCGGCCGCCCGGGTGGAGCCGCTCGCCGTCAAGCCCGAGCGGCTGGCAGAGAGAATCGAGGCGGCGTTCGCGGAAGCGGATCCGCGGCTGGCGCTGCTCGCGATGACGGAGCTCCAGCTCGAGACCGTGCGGCTCGCTCCGAGGGGCCCGAACGTCGTCCGCGCCCGCACCTGGCTCGCGGAGGCAGCGGCGATGTTGAGGTGACCTTCCCGCGCTACTCGCTGTCCTTCAAGAACGCGAGCACGCGTTCCGTGAGGAGTGCCGCAGCCTTTTCGTCGTAGTCGGGGAGGCTGTTGTCTGCGAACAGGTGTCGATCGCCGGGATACAGGAACAGCTTCGCGGTCTCGATTGTCTCGTCGAGCTCGCGGGCGGCGTTCAGGTCTTCCCCGACAACCCACTCGTCCGCCTCCATCATGTGGATCTGCAGCGGGACGCCCTGCGGCCACGGGGCGCCGAACTCCGAGGTCGGGAAAGCGGCAGAAAAGAGCAAGGCTCCCTTGGCGCCGGGACGCGTCTGGGCCAGCATCTGCGCCGGCATCACCCCGAGCGAGAACCCGCCGTAGACGAGCTCTTTCGGCAAGCTCTCGGCAGAGACTCGTCCGCGCTCGAGGATCGTGTCGAAGCCGACCTGCCGGGCGTAGCCGACGCCATCGTCGAGCGCGGCGAACGTGTTGCCGTCATAGAGATCCGGAGCATGGACGGTGTGCCCGCCTGCGCGGAGCTCGTCCACGAACGCGAGGAAACCGGGCGTCTGTCCCTGCGCATGGTGAAAGAGCAGGACCTCGGCCATGACGACGTCAGCCTACCGCCTCGCCGGGGGTTCGACCTCGTCTTCGAGGCTCAGAGCCAGTTCAGGGACGGGACGCCCTCGCGTCCGTCGATGCACTGAACGGCGTACAGCGCCGCCCCGATGTCGCCCGTCCACAGCGAGGGCCTGCCGTGGCCGTGCCGCTCCCGTCCTGCCTCGACTTGCGCCAGTGCGTGCATGGCAAAGCGCCGGGCCCGGTCCAGCCAGCGTTCGTCGCCGAGCCGGCGAAACAGCGCCAAGAGCGCGCATCCGTTGCCGGCCGTGCCGTGACATAACCCGGCGCCCTTGGCCGGCGGGCCCGCGCGCCACGTGAGCTCGCCTCCGGCGGCGAGCAGGTCGCCGAACGCATCGTCGTCCAGGGCGAGCCCCGCGAGCGAAGTCACCATGCCGGGACGCCCGGAGGCCAGTTGGCGAGATCGTCGTCGCGGATCGCGAGCGCCGTGGCAGTCGCCGTGGCCCGCCGTTCCAGCTCGCCGCGGCGCTCGGCGCTGAGGAGTCCGCCGTCCAGCGAGAGGGCGAGGACGTTGCCGGCGAATCCGTGTGCCGGCCCGACGTATTGCTCCACCTGGCCGTACAGCTGCTGCGTCCACAGGTCGCAGCCGTGCTCCTCCGACGGCAGCCAGCGCGACCACAGCACCTCCGCGCTCTGCAGCCAGGCGTCCGCCCAGCGGCGCTCTCCGGTTTCGGCGAGCATCGCCTGCGCCACGATCATCGTCCCGGGCGCGCCCCACATGAGCTCGTTCGACTCGTTTCCGGCGTTCTCGACCACGGCGCCCTCGAGCGCATCCACGCGTCCGGCGTCTGGCGCGACCTGGTTGGCCGCGAACACGATGCCCGCCTCGCCCATCAGGAACCCCGGCACGACTCCCGGCCAGTCAGGCTCCGCGAGGTAGCGCTCGTGCAACCGCTCGGCGGTGCCGGTCAGGTCATGTCCGAGCTGGTGGAGCGCCCAGACGAGGCCGGCGGCGCCCATGTAGATCCCAGTGCGGACGGAGGTTCCGTCCTTGTCCACATCGTCGGGGTGCTCCGGCCAGAAGCCGTCGGGACGCTGGGAGGCAAGCGTGTCCGCAACGATCGTCTCCACGGCGGCGCGGACACGGCTCTCGTCCCAGGGCCGGCCCGCGACGGGCTCGTGGTGCTCCGGGGTGAACAGCACGCCCACGCACTACTCTAGGAGTGCCAGCCCGCGGCGGAGGCGGCAACACCGATCCGGGCCGGCGTGAACCCGGGCAGCGTGAGCGCGAATGTCGAGCCGGATGCCGACGAGCGCACGGAGCAACTTCCGCCGTGCGCCTCGGCGATTGCCTGCACAATCGCGAGACCGAGCCCGGCGCCGCCGTCATCGCGGCTGCGGGCTGCGTCCACGCGCGCGAACCGGTCGAAGATCCGCGTCAGCAATTCCGAGGAGATCCCCGAGCCCTCGTCGGCGACCTCGATCACGACCTCGTGTCCCCGGGGACGGGCCTGCAGGCTGATGGCGCCTGTTCCATCCGTGTGCTTGACCGCGTTCTCGAGGAGCGCGTCCAGTGCGTTGCGGAGCGCCTCCGGATCGGCGCGGAGCTTCCCGGCCGGAAGCCCGCCCAGCGTCCAGGAGCGCGGGGCGACCTCCGACCAGCGCATGAACACGTCCTCCAAGAAGGCCTCGAGATCGATGTCGGTGGGGACGAGGAAGTCGGGGCGGTCGGACTTTCCCAGCAGCAGCAGCCGGTGGACGATCCGCTCGATCCGGTCGAGCTCGTCGAGGGCGACCTCGACCTCGGGCGAAGCTCCGTCTTGCCGGCGCAAGTGATCGAGATGACCGCGTGCGATCGTCACGGGTGTCCGCAGCTCGTGGGAGATGTCGTGCAGGAACTGCTCCTCGCGCTCGACCAGCGTGGCCCGCTCCTCGGCCAGTTCCTCGACGGTCGCCAGCGCATGCTGGCGCCGCCGAGCGTGCCAGACCATGGCAAGGAACATCGCCGACATCAGCGGCACCTCGAAGAGCTCGCCCCAGGGCTGCTCGCCGTGCCACGCGTCGGCGAAGATCAGGCTGCCGGTCGCGAGGCCGACGAGGACGAGCAGTAGATACGTGGAGGCGGGGCGCCAAAGCCTGAAGCCGAACAGCAGAGTCAAGCTGACCCAGATGAGGTGGAACGGGATTGTCTCCCAGCCGGGCCAGAGGACCATCGCGGCCACGTTGAGCCCGGCAAAGCCGAGCCACGCGGCCTCGACGGATCTACGTCGCAACCAGGCGATAGCCGGCATGGCGAACGGTTTCGATCGGAGCGTCCGGACCGAGCTTCTTCCGCAGTCGGCGGATGCAAACGTCGACGACGTTGGAACAGGGATCGAAGTGGTAGCCCCACACCTCCGAGAGCAGGCGCTCGCGGCTCAAGACCTCACCGGAGTGCCGGACGAGCTCGTGCAGGAGCCTGAACTCACGATCGGAGAGATCCGCGACCTCCGTTCCGATCCGCGCTTGCCGCCGGGCGAGGTCGAGGACCAGCGTCCCTGCGCGGAGGACGGTGCCGTCGCGGCCTTCGCCCGGTCCGCCGTTGCGGAGATGGGCGCGGATGCGGGCGATCAGCTCGTCGAGGGCAAACGGCTTCGCGACGTAGTCGCTGGCTCCGAGCTCGAAGCCGCGGAGCTTCGTCTGCAGGTCGCCGCGGGCCGAGAGGATCACGACCGGAAGGCGGGGTCGCCGGCGTTGGAGCTCGCGCAGAACGCTGAGCCCGTCCAGCTTCGGTAGCAGGAGGTCGAGGACGACCAGGTCATAGCGCCTCGCCGTGGCCCGCCGCACGGCAGAGAGCCCGTCCAGCTCCGAATCGACCGTGAACCCCTCCGACTCGAGCCCGCGCACGAGGAAGGAGAGGATCCTCGGCTCATCCTCGACGACCAGGATGCGCATGTGCGGCCGCGACCATAACGCGGATGACGCCGAGATGACGCGCTCGTGACACGTTTGTCATCTACGAGGCGCAGAGCGGCAGCTCGTCGTAGCGTCCCCGCCATGGCGGAGGGGGCCGCTTCGACCGGGACTGACGCGCTCGAGGCGCCGAGGGGAGGGACGGTACAGCCGGCGCATCGCTGGACCTTCCCCGACGGCGCCGCGAAGCACTGGCTGCTCTCCTCGATCATCTGGCTGACCGTCGTCGACCTGTTCGGTCTCGTTCTGGCGACCCAGTTCGTGACTCCGGAGGCCTTCGGCGGCATCTCCTGGCTCTCGTTCAGCCGCATCCGCCCGTCGCACGTCAACGGCGTGATCTTCGCCTGGCTGACGATGATGTACTTCGGCGCCCTCTTCTACATGCTGCCGCGCCTGGTGGGAACGCGCGGGATGTGGAGCGAGCGGCTTGGGATCTGGTGCGCGTGGGCCTGGAACGCCGCCTACCTGCTCGGGGTCGTCGGCCTGCTCACGGGCCACAGCCAGGGGCGCGAGTACGGCGAGTTCATCTGGCCGATCGACATCGCGATCATCGTCATCTGGAGCCTGAACGTCTTCAACATCCTCGCCACGGTTGCGATCCGGACGATCCGCCCGATCTACGTGTCCGTCTGGTTCTTCATCGCCAGCCCGTTGTGGCTGCTGGCCGACTACGCGATCGGCAACGTGATCTGGAACCCGGGGCACGTCTGGAGCGCGCCCTCGGGCGCCTTAACCGGGAGCCTGTCGGACGCGATGCTCAACTGGTGGTACGCGCACAACCTGTTCGGGCTGTGGCTGACCCCGATGCTGCTGGCGCTCACCTACTACATCGTCCCGCGCGTCACCAACACGCCGCTGTACAGCTACACGCTGTCCCTCATCAGCTTCTGGGGGATGGCCTTCTTCTACACGGGAGTCGGCGACCACCACATCCTGCAGTCGCCCACGCCGGCCTGGCTGAAGACGATCGCGACCGTCTCCTCCTGGATGCTGCTCGTCCCGGTCTTCGCCTTCACGATCAACATCCTCGGAACGATGAAGGGCAACTGGGACAAGTTCTTCACGAACTTACCCTTACGATTCACCCTGACAGCCTTCTTCTTCTACTTCCTGGTCAACATCCAGGGAGCGTTCGAGGCTCTCCAGCCGTTCAACAAGCTCACCCACTTCACGAACTTCGTGGTCGCGCACGCCCATCTGGCGCTGCTCGGGGCTTTCACGATCCTCGGGATGGGGGTGATCGACTACATCGTCGCCCAGGTCTTCAGACGCCCGTTATGGAGCCGGAACCTCTGCGAGTGGCAGTACTGGCTCGTGACCGTTGGCTTCACCGGGTTCTTCAGCGTGCTGACGCTCGCAGGCTTCCAGCAGGGCTTCAGCTGGGAGCAGGGCATCCCCGAGGTCAACGTCCTGCCGCAGCTCCACGCCTACTACATCGCGCGCGGGATCTTCGGGGCGATGATCGTGATCTCGGGGATCGTTCAGATGGTCAACGTCGGCATGACGATTTGGACGAACACCTCTGAGCGGCGCCGGCGCGAGACCTTCAACGTCGCGGACGTAATCGCACCGACGGTGGAGGCGTAGATGGAGGAGCGCCCCGACCGCAGCTCCGCGACGCCCCCCGTCCCGCGTGGCTGGGCGCGCCATCCCGCGGAACGGATGCTGATCACCCCGATCATGGCCGGGGTGGGCGGCCTGATCGCCTTCTTCATCGTGGTCGCGATCGTCGTCTGGCTTCCGATCCACACCTTCGACCCGCCGCCCTCCGCCGACTGGGCTCCGCTGTCGAACGTGGCCTGGCAGGGCCGCAACCTGTTCGCCTCCAACAACTGCTACGTCTGCCACTCGGGCTACTCGCGCCCCCAGGACGTCCGCTACCAGCTCTACTTCCTCTACCCCAAGGTGTCGCAGCCGGGCGACTTCTGGGGCGGCGACCAGAGCCCGAACCTGCTCGGCACCGAGCGCACCGGGCCAGATCTCTCCCAGGAGTCGGGCTGGCATCCCGACGACTGGCAGTCCGCCCACTTCTACGACCCGCGTTTCACCGACCCCTTATCGCTCATGCCGTCGATGAAGTCGCTGTTCTCGGACAAGCAGGTGACGCAGCTGACGGCGTTCGTCGAGCAGCGAAGCGGAAAGTCGGGGCTCCTTCGCTACGCGGGACAGCTCTTCGCGAAGCACATCGTGCTGCTGAACCAGGGCTTCCCGGCGCCGTACCAGGGATTCCAGGGAGCGCACAAGCCGATCGTCGAGTCGAACGACAAGAGCTTGAAGCCGCCCAAGGGGCAGCTCGAGGAGGCGCCGAACCTGTCCCAGATCGACCGCAGCTACTGGCTCTCCTCCGACCCCCTGCCGGTCACGGAGGCGAACCTCCTTCGCGGCAAGGAGATCTTCCTCGACCGCTGCGTCGCCTGTCACGGCCTGAGCGGGAACGGGAAGGGCCCCGGCGCCAAGTTCATGTCGCCTCCCCCGGCCGATTTCACGAGCGCCGACGACGCCTGCTGCGGCGGCGATACCGGCCCGGGCGACTTCTACTACCGGATCCTGCACGGCTGGCCCGGAACCGGGATGGAGAACTTCGGCGAGCGTCTCTCCGTCGACGATATCTGGCGGGTCGTCCTGTTCGTGAAGACGATCCCGAACGGGACGCTGAAGAAGAACATCGTCCCCGAGCCGAAGGACTTCATCACCTGGCAGCCCTCCGCCGAGCTTCTCGCCTGGCTGAAGTCGCGCCAGAAGCTCACGGACAACCCCTCCTTCTCCAAGAAACCGGTCACCGACCCGTTCATGCAGGAGGCCATGCGCCTCTTCCCGGGCCTGTCGCCGGCGGACTCCTTCCTGATCAACGACGGCAAGACGCGGCTGTCGCTCAAGGACGCGGCCGCCGGGATCAAGGCGATCTACGACCAGCTCCTCAACACAGCGTGGAGCGAAGCGCGGGCCCGCGGTGAGAAGCTGCCACCGCTCGCGCAGAAGGACCTCGCTCCGACCGTGCCGGGGATGCAATGAGACGCCTCGCGGTCTCCGTCTTCGTTGCGCTCGGCGTCTTCCTGGCGACGCCGGCGGCCGCGTTTGCCCACGAAGCGCCTCAGAACAAGCAGTCGAAGTGGGTGATGGCCGACTGGATGATGGACACGTTCTTCGTCTTCGCCGGTTTCGCGCTCGTCGTCTTCCTGATCGCCTGGAAGCTCGGCCACTTCCAGGAGCTCGACAAGCAGGGATCGATTCCGCTGCTCGTCGCGGAGGAGGATTACTACACCCCCGAGTGGGCGGAGGACGAGGAGGAGTGGGATGAGTAGCGTCGTGCCCTCTTCGATGCCGAGCGGCAGCGGCCCGGAAACGGCGAAGCAGTACTTCCTCTACCTGCAGGGCCACCACGAGTCCGACGGCCGCATCGCCACCTGGCACGTCGACTGGCTCTCGCTCTCCTGGCTCTGGGGGTTCGTGATCCTGTTGATCATCGGCCTGTTCTGGTGGATCCGCCAGTACCGCACCACGCGGCAGCGGATCGGTATCTACCCGGTCGACAGGTTCGCCGGCTACACCAGCGAGATGGCCGGGCCGGCGACGTTCTTCTTCGTCCTCCTGACCGTCATGCTCACGGCCTTCGCGGTCGCGATCATCGTCGGCCACATCGTCTACGGGCAGAAGTTCTGATGGCGATGAGTCAGCCAGCTTCCGACTTCTCGCCGCTCGAGCCCGCCCCGCCCTTCGTCTCCTACGCGACGATGAGCGAGGCGACTGTTGCGGTGGACGTGTGGGAGGCGCTGTACCCGGCGCTGCAGGCGCTCAAGGGGCACGTGCAGGAGTACCCCGGGTGCCAGAAGCTCGAGGTGTACGTGCGCCCGGATCCCGACGGCGTGCTCCTGCACTGCTACACGATCTGGGACACGCCCTCGCAGCTCGAGGCGTTCCTCGAGCGCGGCTACACCTTCGAGCGCCTCCTGGCCGACTTCGACGGTCTCGAGGCCCAGCGCAGCCTGATCATGGAAAGGGTGTTTTGATGGCGGCCCCCATCCGTCCATTTCGCGTCTCCCGACGCGCTGCAAAGCTGCGCCGGGCGTTGTCCTCAGTCGCGCCCGTAGCCTCCGGCTACGACCGCTCCTTGCGTCCTAGCCCGGCTTGCTTTTCGCGGCCGGGAGCCGTGATCTGGCCGGAAGGTGACCGCTGATGGCCACGCCTCGCCGCCGCCGCTTCCTGCCCGCACGTCCGCTGTACGGCTACCGCGACGTCGGCGAGGAGGTGCGCCACACCCGGCCTGCGGTCATCCGCGCCTGGGTGATCCTCGCGATCCTGGGGCTCATCTACCTCGGCTGGACTCTTACCGTCTACTTCCTCGAGCCCGGCCTCCGCTAGGAGCCCCGGGCCCTGTACATCAAGCACGTCACCTCGCTGCAGTTCCTGAGCTACGTCGCCTTCTTCGCGGTCGTGATCGCGGCGCTGATGCGGTTCCTGCCGGGGAAAAAGCCGCCCGTCCGCACGGAGGCCTACTCCAAGGAGGAGCTCGGCGCCCACGATCGCAAGACGGGCAAGTACTTCGTCGCCGGGGGCTTCTTCCTCGTCCTCGGCTCCCTGCACATGGTGGTCAAGAACCTTCCGTGGACGGCGGAGTGGCTGGCCGGGGCCGGCTACGCGGGGCATCTCGTCCGCGATCTCGCACCCACTCACCTGATGATCGTCGGCGGCGGAACGCTGATCGCGACGGGTCTCGCGTGGTACGTGCTGCCACGGATGGTCGGGCGCCCACTCGCAAGCGAGGCGCTCGCGCAGGCCGCCTTTTGGTTCACGGTGCTCGGCCTCGCGGTCTTCTACCTTGGCTTCGTCGCGAACGGGATCGCGATCGGGCGGCTCGTGTCGCATGGCATGGACTACGAGACCGCGAAGCTGAGCATGGGCAAGTGGTACAAGGTGCCGGTCGGCGCCGGCGCCGGGGTGATGGGCGTCGGGTACTGGTGCTTCGCCGCCGGAGCCCTGCTCACGATCTTCCAGGCGCGCCTCGTGAAGGTGCCGAAGCCGGCCTGGCACCTGTGGAAGTTCGTGGCCACGGGGGTAGGGGCGCTCACGATCGGAACCGTGCAGGGCGTGATCCAGGTACAGCCCGCGAACGCCGGCTGGCTGTACAAGGCCGGGCACGCGGGCGAGTGGATCGATCCGATCAGCCACGCGGAACGACCCCATCCCGGAGGAGAGCCAATTGGTGCTTCTTCTCGCTGCTGGGAGCCTCGCTCGCCTTCTACGTCGTCTGCCTCTACCTCGGCTTCCACGAGGGCAGGCTCGTCGTCTCGCAGCGGCTGACCCCGGAGGAGGCCGAGAAGGCGACCAGCCTGCATCCCTATCTGCTGATGGGAGCCGGTATCGCGATGATGGCCGCCTTCTGGCTCCTGCTCGTCACGCTCGCGGGCTCGTTCCGCGGCGCGCGCCGTCCACTGCGCTGGTTCGTCCTCGCCGGCTGCGGCGCGTTGGCGGTCGGGACCTGGCAGGGGCCGATGCAGGCCCTTCCGGCGGTGCACGACCTCATCGACCAGGGTGGGGAGGCCGGAGACGTGATCGTCAACCTGCACGCGCAGCTGAACATGCTGGGCGGCCTGATGGTGATGCTCGTGGGTGCTGCCGGGAGCCTGCTCGCCCTGCGCGGCGGCCGTGTGCCGCGCCGCTGGGCGCGCGTCGCGCTCGCAGGGGTGGTTGCCGGAATGGGTGCCTACTACGTTGCCGGGATCGGTTTCTCGGCTGTGCAGGCGCATGCGGTTGCGGGCGGGGAGGCGTTCCGCTCCGCGGTCGCGAGGCTCGAGCCGTGGTCCGCTCTCGTCCTTGTTCCGGCGGCCGCGGCGGTGCTCGCAGGCTTCGGCGCGTACGCCCGCGCGGCGTGGACCGCGACCGAGGGGGATCGAAGCGCAGCACGCCTCGCCCTGGCCGGGATGCCGAGGCGTTTTTCAGGGCCGGTGCCGAAGCGGGTGCGCCGCCGGAGCCCTGCGTCCGTAGCGGCCTACGAGCTCCCGCTCGGGATCCTCGGCTTCCCCGGGCTCGGTTGGCTCTTCGCGGGCTTCCCGCTGACCGCCTCAGTGCTGCTCACGCTCGGGCCGGCGCTGACCTGGGCGGTGATCCCGGCTTTCTTCACGCCCTTCGGACATGGGCCGCTGCGGTCGATCGGGTGGGAGATCGAGCTGGTCTGGCTCCCCGCCACGACGCTCCTGTCGGCGGCGTTCCTGTACCGGGCTCACGCGCGCCGGCGAGCGAAGCTCAAGGGGACGCCTCCGCCGAAGCCGAGGCGCAGGCGGCGCGGCAGCTACCGGACGAAGGTCAGCGTCGCTGTCGGAGGGATGCTGCTCCTCCTCGTCACGCTTCCGTTCGTTCCTGCGGTCGCGGGAGTGGGCTCGAGTGCGGTGCGCTACAGCTACCAACCGAGGCTCACGCGGGAGACGACCGGCCAATTCCTGCGCACCCCCAAAGGCACGATCAAGCTCTTCTCCTGGAGCGACCCGCAGGATCCGTATCCGGGCGACGCGCTCCGGGTCGGCTCGGGCCAGGTTGCGTCCTTGCTCGTCCGGGCGGCGGCCGTCGACCGGGCGGGGGCGTACCAGCTCTTCGACCTCACGCGCGGCACCCGCGTGCCGCTTGCGGTGGAGAGGCGCTCGCCGAGGACGCTGGCGCTCGCGCCCGCCGGGAGCCTCGATCCGGGCCGATACGTCTTCGTCACGACCCATGAAGGGATGTTCGGAGGCAAGGATTTCTCGTACGTGAGCGTCGTCAATCCCGGTGGCTCCGTGACGGACGTGTCGAGCGACACCCGCGACCGCGCTCCGGCGATCGCCGGCTCTGTACTGCCGGTCGCCGCCGCGCTGGTAGCGCTCCTGTTTGCGTTCCTGCTCCTGCGCTCGTTCCGAGCGCGCCCCGCGGGGCAGAAGGCGCTCTGGGCTTGCGGGTTCGCTCTGTTCGCGGTAGCGATCGCGTGCGAAGCGGCCGCGCAGCGCGCGGGGTGGAGCGCGGCCCTCTTCCGCGCCTATTACCTGGCGGGCGGCTGCCTCACGGTGGCTCTCCTCGGCGCCGGCTCGGCCTGGCTGCTCCTCCCGCGCCACCGGCGGCTCCTGGTCGGCGTTCTCGCCGCGGGCGCGCTGAGCGCGACCGTTGCTGTTCTGCTCGCCCCCGTCGATACGCATGCGCTCGTGGCGACCGCGAGCGGGAGGCCGCCGGCGAATCACGCCCTCGGCGGGTACGCGTACCTGTGGGCGATCGCCCTCAACTCGCTGGGGACGCTCTTCCTCGTCGGCGGCTCGCTGTGGTCGATCGTCCGGCGGCAGCGCGTTGCGCAGAACATCTGGATCGCCGCCGGAGCTCTTGCCGTCGCAGGCGCGACAGGCATGTCCCGCGCGGGGAACTATTCGCTCGTCTATCTGGGAGAGCTGGTGGGGATCGCTCTGATGTTCGCCGGGTTCACGCTGATCGGCCGGAAGCCTCCCGAGCCTGCTCGCAGGCGTCGGGGGGCTCGGGTATTGGTCAGCGAGACTCCCGTCGCGCGCCCGGGCTGACGGGGCGCACGAGGCGTCCGAGCAGTCCTCGCCGTTCCCACGAGACCGACGTGGCCGCGATCTCGCCGGGCGTGGGAGGGACGCTCGTCGGGATGGTGGTCCTGTTGGGCGTGTGCTGCATGGCGAGCTCCTTTCGTTCGGTTACCGAGCCCAGGAAACCAGCGCGGCCTGAGAAGAACCTGAGACTGGCCTAAGAGGTCGCTAAGAGGTCTGTTAGCGAACCGTGATCTCGCTCGCCGGCACCCAGACGAGGCGGTGGTTGTAGTAGATGCCGTACCAGGTGACCGCGGTCGGGTCCTTGTAGACGACCTGCGCTACATACGATTGGCCGGTTCGCGAGAAACCGAACTGGGCATCGGGGCAGATCTCGTTCGCGGGATCGAGAATCGGCTTCCCGTACAGCGTCGTCGTATCGCTGAACTTGACGATGACGCCCCAGCCGTCGTGGGTCTGCATGTGCTTCCAGCCCGAGACGCCGGCAAACCAGATCCGGTCGTAGTGGATGCCCCCGACCTTCTTGGTTCCGGTTAGGACGAACGCCTCGCCCCAGTCGGCCTTCGCGCGCTGGTCCGAGCTCTGGTCCATTCCCTGCGCCGAGGTCACGTTCGGGAGGTTGTCGCACGAGAAGTCGCGAGCGTTGTAGACGGTGGGGCTCGTCCAGGTGGAGGAGTCGGAGGCTCCGAGGACGAGCTCGTTCGGCGGGCTCGCGTACACGTTGGCGAACTCGGTGTGCTGCCCGCTCGACCAGTCGGTGACGTCTCTCGTCGCCGCGTAGAGACGGCCCACGTCGATCGTCCTGATTGCAGGGCGCTCCTTGCGGAACTGCTTCGGTACCTTCGGGGTCGGGGTGGGCGCCTTCTTCGCCAGCGCTGAGTACTGCCCGCGGACGAGCCCGAAGTAGTACGGCCAGTCCCAGAACGGCCCCGGGTCCCAGTGCATGGCGTTCGTCAGTGACTGGAACGGCGCCGGGAGGTTCGCATGGGAGAGGAAATGGGCCCGGTCGAGCGGGATTCGGTAGGTGAACGCGATCCAGGCGGCGAGCTTCGCCGAGCGCTGGTACATCTGCGGTGTGTAGAAGCCCACCGGGCCGTCCGCAAAGCCGTCGTGCTCGATCCCTATCGAGTGCTGGTTGAACCAGAAGTTGCCCGCGTGATAGGCGATGTCCTTGTCGTGGACGAACTGGGTCACGCTCGGATACGAATGGCCCGATTCGCCGTCCACGAGGTAGTGGACCGAACAGCACGCGCTCGGATTCGTAAAGATCGAGACGGTGCCCGGGTAGTTGCCCTCGGTGTCGTGGATCACCACGTAGCCGATGAAGAGGTCGGAGGGGCGATTCGCCGCCTGATAGGCGCCGGCAGGCACCGGAACGAAGGTGGAGATGCCCGGATAGTCGGTCGGTGCTGAGGCCGCCGCGGGGACGAGCCCCAGGCCGACGAGGACGGCCACGGATGCAATGCGCCTCATCTGAAACGGACGGCGATCATCGAGACAGCGCCACCAGCCGTTCCACGACCAAGCTCGGATCTGTGTCCTTGTCGACGAAGTCGGCAGCCCCTGCGTCGAGCGCCGCGGCTCGAGTGCTTTCTCCGGCCACGGCTGAGTAGACCACGGTCTTGACCTCTGGATGCGCGGCCCGGAGCCGCTCGAGAACTTGCAGTCCGTCGAGCCTCGGCATTGCGATGTCGAGGAGGAGCAGCTCGGGACGCTCTTCCGCAACCACGGCCAGCGTCTGGTGGCCGTCTGCCGCCTCTCCCGCGAGGCCCAGCCTGCCGTCGCGCTCGAGCGCGAGCTTCAGCAGCGCGCGGATCTCGTCGCTGTCGTCCGCGATCACGACCCGGACGCGCTTACGCTTCCCACCATCCACCTTCTCCGACTCCTCGCTTTCGCGTGCCGGCCGCCAGAACGCCAAGTCCTGCCGGACTTAACTATTTGAGTCTCGCACTACTTGACGCTACTTGTCAAGCGATGCCGCCGCCGACGCGGCGCTCGCTGGCGAGCGGCGCGAAGACGTCGGCGACCAGGGCGTCGAACGAATCCGGCAGGCGCCCGTCGACGTCCGCAAAGTCCCGCAGGTAGAAGAGATAGTCGCGCCACTCCTCGACCCGGTCGGGAAACTCGTCGCTGCGCTGCCTGATCAAGCCGTCGAGTGTGTTCACGTTCCAGGCCCCTCTCCCCGTGCGTGCCGCGGCGCGCCCGCCGGCCGCTCGGGCGCGCTTCGTCAGATCGGTTTGGAGCCGGAGAGCCGGCCCAGGCGCCGATGTATCGCGCTCGGCGTTCATGAGCGCGAGCTCGCGGGCCTTCAGCTCCTTGTCACGCGCAGCGAGTTGCCGCTCCAGCTTCTTGCGCTCGGCCAGGTGGTGCTCGGCCTGTCCGGCAAGCGACTTCGCCTCGGTGTCGAGCTGCGCCCGCGTCTCGTCGAGCTCCTTCTCCCGCCGAACAAGGACCTTCCGCCCTTTATCCAGGTCCTTCTTCGCTGCCTCGGCCTGGTGGGAGGCTTCCCGGACGCTCTCCTCGGCAGCGGATAGCTCGGTCGCCCTCGCCTCGAGCTCCATGTTGCGAGCCCAGAGCTTGCGCTCGCGCTCGTCCAGCTCCTTGC
>WNGB01017309.1_pt1 | contig 23685 bp, 27 predicted proteins | sample 5400681 | NCBI WGS metagenome assembly WNGB01 (sample SAMN13153367, study PRJNA577476) | soil metagenome | isolation source: 115 cm soil or saprolite under grassland replicate 2 | place: USA:California | collected 2016-06-15
TACCGAATCCCGTTCACGTTCATCGAGGCGCTGAACGAAGGAACGCTCTTTGATCGTCCGGCGCATGCTTTTCTTGATGCAGCGCGGGAGCGCCGATTATTTCATGTCCTGAACCGGACGACCGACAACATTATTGGCAACGGCGCGCCACTGCATTCACTGCTCGAGGCGGGCTTCAGGCCAATCGGACCTGTCGATGTGCACCGGGGTGATATCGATGCGGTGATTGATCATATGATTAAGGGAGGAGAGTCTGTGGTTCATATGGAGGGCTTTGTCTTCGGTCGCGAGGCGATCGGGAAGTTAGTGTTGTCTCTTTGGAAGTTCGTCAACGAGGATCACGGCGTAATCACTCGATCTGACCCAGCCGGCGACATTCGAATGACAGTCGATTTCTCCAACGTTATCCCGCCTACCGACCTCAATATCTAGCTCGAGCGGCTGCAGCCGTAGTTGGAATCAGTTCGAACGTTAGGCAGCGGCAGAAAGCGTTTCGCTGTCTTAGGATTAGTTCGAAGTTACAATTGTGTGACGGCCGCGCCCTGACAATGTCAAGAAGCGGGGTTGGAGTTTGGGCTGGGTTCTCAGCGGTACCACCCGTGTAACGCCAAAAATTTTCTTTTCTTTGAGTCTTAGAGGTCCAACGCAATTAAACGAGACGATTCTTTGAGTTGTCGGCGATGAAGGTAGACCGCTTATTGTTGCTGGTGATCGCGCTTTTGTTCTTGAGCGGATCCTTTGTAAACGCTGGGCCGGTGGGAGACTTCTTCAAGAAAGTTGGTCACTCGATTTCCAAGCCTTTACAGTCCCAGCCTCCGCCTCAGTCGACGCGCCCTCAGCCTGCGAACACGCCTCACGCCACGCGGCAACGGACTTCGCGAGCAGCAGCTGCGGCCGCCGCAACGCCGGCCGCAGTCGGACAACCATCACGCCCTCCCAAAGAAGCAGAGCTTACTGGCAGTGTGCGGCCTGTTTCAGCCGCGGATATAGAAAAAGCAAAAGCTGGTTTGCCCTATGGAATTCCGGTCCCAGGCCGGAAAGGTATGGTCACGAGTCCTTATCTGCCGGAAGAGGACAAGTATATCGATGTCACTGATTTTGCGTCCGGGTCCGTCGTGAAAGATCCATACACAGGAAAGTTTTTTCTGGTTCCGTAGGTTGACGCGTATCGCGATAGAACGCGTTGCGTCGTGTGCGCAGATAAAAAATTGACTGCGTTTTTGGAGTTCGCATGGCCGATTCGAGCTTGACGGGAAAGCGACACACAGGTCGTCTTCCCAGAAGAGAGTTGAAATCGGAACGTTAAACGAAGGAGATGCATCATGTTCGCCGTCATTCGTCATTATCACTTTGATCCAGAGGACGGTGCAGAGATTGACCGCCGGATACGCGAGGAATTCGTAGCACTCGTTAAGAGTGCGAAGGGGTTTGTGCGTTACTATTGGCTTGATACCGGCGACAGCGAGGGCGCGTCCCTCAGCGTGTTTAAGGACAAGGCTGGTGCTGATGAGTCGGTGCGTCTGGCTGCGGACTACGTAAAAGAGCATCTGTCTAAACTTCTCACACAGAATATCGAAGGCCCAATCAAGGCTCACGATTGAGCACTGCCAAACTAAGAAAGCGGGTTGGAGCTTGGCTGGGTCTCAGCTCTGAAGCAGATTCGAACGAAAACCTTGCGTTTAGACAAGGTCAGCCTGATTTACACAGTTCGATCCTAAACGAGATAAAATTTCGAAATTGGTGAAGGGAGCCAGCATGCAAACTCAAATTGTCAAACTGATCAACGACTTCGAGCACGGCCAATTAAGCCGGCGGCAACTGATCGCGCATTTGACCGGCATATTTGCCGCGAGTCTGGGCGCGACCATCGCGTTCGCCGATCAGCAATCCGGACGCGCTGCACCGAATCCGGCAGAGTCGGCCCCGACATTTGATGCCACCGATCTCAACCACATCGCGCTGAGCGTGACCGATGTGCAGCGTTCGCAGAAATGGTATCAAAAACACCTTGGCTTGAAACCGATGGGACAAGAAGGCTTCCTTACCACCGGCAAAGGGTGGCTGGCACTCTTCCAGGGCGAGAAGCCCGGCCTGAATCACTACTGCTACAGCATCGCGAATTACGATCCAGCCGATGCGGTCGCGAAACTCAAAGCCGCCGGCCTCACGCCCAGACGCGAAGCCGGGCGTGTATATTTTGCCGATCCGGACGGCATCGAATGTCAGGTCGCGAGTGCGTGATACGCTGAATAAACAGTGTTTCGAGTTAAGACTCCGTCGTTGCCACGCTGCTTTACGGAGTCGATAGAGAAAACATGGAGATAAAGCGAGTTGATACGCAGGCGTCCGCAGCCTCCTCCGCCACAGCTTCTGCCGTCGCTGCGCTGTCGCGCGACAAGCCAGCGGGACAAGGAGGACCTGCGGAGTGGTTCACGGGGAAAGTATGGATTGAACCGTTATTCGATGCACCGGACCCGGCACGCATTCGTTGCACGAGCGTCACGTTCGAGCCGTGTGCGCGCACTGCCTGGCATACGCATCCACTCGGCCAGACATTGATCGTCATGTCCGGTCTGGGATGGGCGCAGCGCGAAGGCGGACCGATCGAGGAAATCCGGCCGGGCGACGTGGTCTGGTTCCCGCCTAACGAAAAACATTGGCACGGCGCAATGCCAACGAGTGCGATGACGCACATCGCCGTTCAGGAAGCGCTCGACGGCAAGGTCGTCGACTGGATGGAGCAGGTGAGTGAGGCACAATACGGCGGCAAAGGGTAGAAATTAGAAAGTAGATCCAGCCTTGAGCGGCGCGCACGGGAGTGGCGCGCCCTACCTAAAAAATCTGTGAAAACCGAACACGCCTGGCACCTCCGCATGTTTCTGGTGATACCGGCCATAGAAGGTAAGAACAAGCCGGGAGGTGAGCGAGTTTCAGTTAAGAAGTTCTGATCAGTCAGAATTCACATTTGAGAAATTGAAACTCGCTCACCTCCCGGCTTGCTCGCTCCTACCCTCGTCACTTCACCTTCTATGTCGCTCATCCCACTCGCTCCATTGAAACTCGTTCGCTACCCACGCTCACTCGCTCCTACCCTCGTCATTTTACCTTCCATGTCGCTCAACCCATTCGCTCCATTGAAACTCGTTCGCTACCCACGCTCACTCGCTCCTACCCTCGTCATTTTACCTTCCATGTCGCTCATCCCATTCGCTCCATTCAATCTTCTCGCGATTTAGATTGCTAGCTGAGCGGGCGTTCGCAGCCTGCGCGAAGCGTGCTTACACTGGAGCGATGCGCACGGCGAGAAAGATTCGCTACCGTCTGGAGTGGCTGGCGCTCAAATTCGCTACGAAATTCCTTCCGCTTTTGTCGCGCAAAGCTTGTTATCGGCTGGCCCTTTGGCTCGGCTCGCTCGGCGCCATGCTCGATCGTCGGGGCCGGCGCGTTGCGCTGAGTAATCTGCGCGTGGCCTTCGGCGACGAGATTTCAAGCGAGCGCCGCACGCAGATCGTGCGTGAATCCTACCAGCATTTTGCCCGCACCATGCTCGATTTTTTTTGGAGCCCGCGCCTAACGAGTCAGAATTTCTCGCGTTACGTTGAGTTCGAGAACCGCGAGAGATGGGATGAGGAAAACACGCGCCCGGGCAAGCCGGTCATTGTCGGTTGCTATCATTACAGCAACTTCGAATGGCTCAGCATTGTCTCGGCCTTCGCCGGTCTCGAAGGTGTCGTCATCGCGCAGCAATTCAAGAATCCACTGCTCGATCCGATCTTCCTGAAGTTGCGCCAGAGAAGCGGCCATCGCGTGGCACCGCGCGAAGGCGCCGTCATGCATCTCTACCGGGCTCTGCGCCGCGGCGAACGCTTCGCTTTGCTCGTCGATCTGACCATTTCGGCGAAACTGCCGACCGTGGCGATCAAGTGCTTCGGGCGTGAACGCTGCGTCACCTTTGCTCACGTGTGGCTGCACCAGCGCACGGGCGTGCCACTCATCAACGTCCATTGCGAGCCGCTGCCCGGCGGGCGTTACCGCGTGGTTTTTCATCCGCGGATTGAATTTCCCGCGGGCGCTTCGCTCCAGGAAATGGCGCAAGCTTGCTGGGACCAGTTCGAGCCGGTTGTCCGGAAAAATCCCGCTCCCTGGCTCTGGATGTACAAGCATTGGCGTTATCGCCCGGTGGCGGCGAATCTGGCGTCGTATCCATTCTACGCGAATATTTCAGAGGATTTCGAGCGCCGTCTCGATGAAGGCGCGCGCAAACTTCCGCCGATGACTTCGAAAGTGAAGCTGCCGATGGCCGCAGGACCGGCCGACAGCCGAAGCTAGTGCTGTTAAAGAGCGTTCAGAGTTTTCTGAAAAATATAAATGCGGCGGTTACCTGATGCAGCTCCAACACTGTATGGGAAGCCTGACATTTCCTGGCCTATTTTCTAAACGATCCAGTACGATCCACTCATCCAGCGCCGGGTCATAGAGGTTCTGAAGACCAAAATGAAGCACTTTCCAAAACTTACTCGAATCTGCTTGATCAACATAAAAATCGCCTGCCGCGATCGGGAACCGGATTATCGGAAGATAGGGAGGTCTCGTAGGTGTTAAATCCCAGACGACACCAACCCTAAAATGATGCACGTATCGATATTCCGTTTCCATTAAAATCTCCGCCCCTACATAACGCGAAGCCAGAAGTAGGTAGAGGTTTAGCGCTTCCCGGGTGAAACTTCCGACCCTGGTGCATTCGCCCGGGCCCGGTATCGGTGTAGGCCATTTATAAGTGAGCGTATAGAGCTGGCCGTTATATATGATGTTTGTAAAATAAATCGGCTCCGCCCAGCTTCCAGCAATCACCTGACTATTGCCGTCTCTCCCGTTCCATGTGAAATGAACATCTACGTTAAGATCCCGAACGATATATCGGCCTTCCCACCTAAAATCTCCATGTCTAAAGGCGCGGTGCCTGCGTCGGGGCTGATTCGGACGAGCTCGGCTTGGATTGCCGTGAGCACAGTGCCGGCACTGTTGGCGGTCTCGTCACTAACGTTGGAACTCTGTCCCCATACAGAGGCAGCTGCGAACAAAACGACAGATAGGATCGAAATCTTCAGGTCGCTTCCTCTCGTGGACAGCAATTGAAAGGCTGTCTTGTTAAGAAGCGCAAGGCTTTTCTCAAAGAAAGGAAGAAGTAAGAACTAAGAAGGAAGAAGTTTAAAGGAAGTAACCAGCCATCGTTGCGCCTGCGGCTTAGCAAGCGAGTGACCAGCCTTCGCCGAGGCTACGGCTTGGCAGGCGAGCAAGACAATTGAGGGTTGACGTCGAAAGCGTAAAAGCTCCGTTGGAGCCATGCGCTTTTACTGGTTGAGGGAAAGATGACGTGAAAGCGCTAATCTTTGTTTTTGTGCTCTGTTTCTTTGAGGGTCTCATGCTGCGTACTGAAGAGGCGTCGCCAGGTGAGTCGGCGGTTCAATCAATCGCGGATATTCCGGAAGGATACGAAATAGGAGAGCAGAGCCTCTCGCCTAACGGCCGGTTCGCGATTTTGTATCCAGTTCGCGGGGACGACAGCGCTGAGCTGCCACCGAATCTCCTGGTCTGTCTCAAACCGTACTCAGTCCTGACACGAATCGGAACCGAAGGCGGCCGCTGGCAGGGCGCGCGCGACCAACCGCTGGCGAAATGGAACGGCAACTCAATGGTCGCGATCTGGATAGCAGCAAGATGGGGGATGAAGGATCTGGCGATCTACGAAATCGAAGCGGATGAGATCAAACGGATTCAGCCCGTCTGGCGGCGGGTCTGGTTGCTCTTCGATCACGATTTCCGCGAGCGTTTCCTGAGCAAATATCCCGACGAAAAAGGGTCGGGCGTTATTTTCGTCTCCAAAGGCCAAGGATCCGATTCAAAGCCCGAGCTCGAATTTAAGGGCCATAAGATGTTATTGAACCTTTTCGCCGATAATAAACCTGATCTGTCTGTCACTCCGCATTGGACGGCATCGCTTCACGCCGTTTGGAATCTTGATACGGCCGAATTGGAGGACGTGGATTTTCGGCCGGGGCGGATCGAGCTGCGCCCGAATTACTGACGGTCGCAAAGTCAGGAAATCGATGAAAGCCATTCCAAAGATGAAGTCTTATGCGCTCCAGCCGGTTGGCTTTATCCGATCGACAGTGAAGGGCCGTGAAGACGCGCCGCGGCAGGGACCGGAAGGTGCGCCCGACGCGTGGCTCGAGATCGAACCGCGATTCGCCGAGGCGTTGTTAGGAATCGAAGTCGGTCACGAATTGATCGTGATCACATGGTTGCACGAAGCGAAACGCGATGTGCTGAAGGGTCATCCGCGCAGCGATCCGAGCCGTCCGATCACCGGCGTGTTTTATACGCGCTCACCTGCGCGACCGAACCCGCTTGGGCTGCATCCGGTGACAGTGCGTGAGATTGACCGCACACGCGTGAAGATCGGGCCGATCGAGGTATTCGACGGCACGCCAGTGGTTGATATCAAGTCAGCCTCCACGCGCGCGGACGCATGAGGAGACTGCCGTCGGGCGCGATCTGGCGCAGATCGCGAGTTTCGTCTGCGTATCGAAGCTCATGGGTTATCTGACATCAACGAAGTAGGAATTAAGAATTAAGAATTAGGAAGTAGAAAGAGGAACAAGGATCAACAAAGACGTGACGCGGCGCGTGCCAATCAAATAGTATCCGCGAGTCAGCCGATATTCGAAAACAAGGAGATCACGCATGAAAGAGTTTGAAGGCAAGGTCGCGTTAGTGACCGGCGGCGGATCAGGAATCGGTCGCGCGACGGCGGTGGCGTTTGCTCGTGAAGGGGCGCACGTCGTGATCGGTAATCGCAACGTTGAGCGTGGCGAGGAAACAGTCTCGATAATCCGTGAGGCCGGTGGAATGGCTAGCTTCCAGCGGACGGATGTCATGGTTGCGGCCGAGGTTGAGGCGTTGGTCGAGCATGCTGTGAAGACGTGCGGCCGTCTCGATGTCGCGTTCAACAACGCCGGCATCGAGGGCGACGTGAAGCCCACGCTTATCGATCAGACTGAAGCCAACTTCGATGCGGTGATGAACGTTAATGTCAAAGGCGTCTGGCTTTCGATGAAGTACGAGATCCCTCAGATGCTGAAGACAGGTGCCGGCGCCATCGTAAACTGTTCGTCGGTCGCAGGCGTAATCGGGTTCCCGGGAATCGGGGTTTACAGTGCGTCGAAACATGCAGTGATCGGACTAACGAAAGCCGCTGCCTTGGAATTTTCCGGGCAAGGGATTCGCGTCAATGCGGTCAACCCCGCGGTGATCGATACAGAGATGGTCGATCGTCTCGCTGATGGCATGAATGTGAAAAAGGATGATCTGACCACTTTTCACCCTATCGGACGCCTCGGTCAGGTCGAGGAGGTTGCGGAAGCTGTTTTGTGGCTGTGTTCCGATAAGGCGTCATTTGTGACCGGGCACAGTATGATGGTCGACGGCGGATTCACCGCGCGTTGAAGAGCATTCAAAAAACAATTCGGCGACTGCATACTTTCCCGATAAGCAGGGCGCGAGGGGAAAGTAAGAAGAATGGAGCGCGCGGGACGCGCGTCATAGAAGGTAAAGTGACGAGGGTAGGAGCGAGCAAGCCGGGAGGCGAGCGAGTTTCAAAGAATTAGGAAGTAGGAAACGGTCGGAGAGTGAGCAGGGCGTTTATTAAAGAGGATGTCGATCCTCCGGAGCGCAGCGGACGGAAGCGATCGGCGTCAGGACTGCCGCCGGGAGCGACCAATTACATCACCGCGCGCGGCGCGAAGCGTTTGCGTGATGAGCTGCAGAAGCTTCGCGCAGCAAACGCCGGCAGCGAACGCGTGGCTGAATTGGAACAAATTCTGGCATCGGTCAACGTTGTCGATCCTCCGGACCCGGCGTCGAACAGCGTTGGTTTCGGCGCAACGGTGACGGTAAAAGATAAGAAAGGCCTGACCGAAACCTATACCGTCGTCGGTGTTGACGAACTCGATCTCGAACCGGACGCCGTCAGTTGGATTTCTCCGATAGGCAAAGCGCTCCTCGCCGCAAACATGGGCGACTCGATTAGAGTCGCGGACGGACGCACCGCGAAAATCGTGAAGATCGAAAGACAAAATGACACATGACGAGTGATCGCCTGGGTACGAGGCCATGGCGCGAGAAGCGAGTGAAGGGCAGGGCCGGAAAAAACGTCGAACGCCCAACGTCCAACGCCCAATGTCGAAGTCAGTATATATCGTAACCGGCTTATGATGCACGGTGCGCTACAGCTTCTAGAACAGACGCCCCTGAACATTTCCTGAAATGATCGGTTGTGTTTTGCGCAATCGGCACGATAGTGCGCGCTTATTGGATTACTCTGTTTAACTTCACTGCGCGGTAGATCGTCAGGTGAGCGTCGCTCATTGGTGGTTTGAAACTCGATTCCCGGGAACGGCTCTGTAGGTGCTTAGTTTTTCCAAATTCAAACACAAATGAAACTGTACGTAGGTAATCTCTCCTTTGAGAGCACCGAGAACGATCTTCAGGATCTGTTCGAACAACATGGCCAGGTCAGTGAAGTCCGTCTGATGATGGACCGTATGACCGGCAAATCGCGCGGGTTCGCGTTCGTCACCATGAATGACAATGCGCAGGCCAGTGCCGCGATGAGCGCGCTCAACGGCCACGAACTCAATGGCCGCGCGCTAACTGTAAATGAAGCGCGTCCCCGCGAAGAACGTCCGCGTCCTTACGGCGGCGGCGGCGGCGGTCGGCGCTCGTTCGCGAATAATCGCCGGTAAATCCGGTTTACTCTGTAGGGGAAGCAGCCTGCTTTCCGAATGATGGGATGCTAACAGCATCCCCTACAGTTGAGCCGCTAAAACATCGACAATGATTGACTCTGAAAAGGCGATCGAGCTGGAGGGAACGATCATGAGCGTGTTGCCCGGAACGATGTTTCGGGTCGCGCTCGCGAACGATCATCTTGTGCTTGCGCATATTTCGGGCAAAATGCGCAAACGTTTCATTCGCCTGACGGTGGGCGATCGCGTGAGAATGCAGATGTCACCCTACGATACTGACAAAGCGCGGATTGTTTACCGGCTCTAAAATGGCTAGGCGATTTTATTTTGACCCGCCGCGCCGGCGACCGAAACCGAAGAACGGCGCCGATCTGAAAAGCTTGCTCGTGCGTTGTCCTTCGACTTCGAAGCTCACTGATACCGGTCGCACAATTGAACAGAAACGCTGGGCAGAGGCAAAAATGGCGCGACACAAATTCACCTGCGCTCACTGCGGCGCTGTTCATAGCTGGACCAAGGCAGACGTGGTGCTGGGAAGACCGGTTTCTTGAAGTGATCAGTGACGAGTGACCCACGCCAGAGGTCAGAGATCGGATATCAGAGATCGTTACGAATAGCGAATAACATGATTTTCCGTATCCCGACCGATCGCATCAATTGGACAACGAGCTCGTTCTTGATCGGCACTTTCGTTTTAACGCTCACCGCGGTGCCCCTTTATCTGTGGTATTTCGGGGTCGATTGGTTTCATTTCGCGATCGCCGCAGTTTTAGGCACTGCGACCGGATTCAGTATAACGCTTGGTTATCACCGGTTGTTTACGCACGCGACTTTTCGCGCACGACTGCCGTTGCGTTTGTTCACGCTCATCTTCGGCGCGGCGGCTTTCGAGAATTCAGTCCTTCTGTGGTCGAGCGATCATCGCCGGCATCATAAACACGTCGATCACGACGAAGACCCGTACGATATCAGCAAAGGATTTTTCCATGCGCACATCGGATGGCTCCTGTTCAAGCTGTGGCCGCAACCGCCGATCGATAACGTGGCCGATCTAAAAAAAGATCCGTTGGTGGTGTGGCAGCATCGACATATTCATTTGCTCGCCGTGCTGGTGAGTTTTGGTCTGCCGACCTTGCTCGGCTGGCTCTGGGACGGATGGATCGGCGCGCTCGGCGGTTTTCTCATCGGCGGCGTCGCCAAAGTTGTCGTGATTCAACACGGCACGTTTCTAATCAACTCGGCCTGCCATACCTTCGGGCGTCAGCCGTATTCCACGCGGTGCAGCGCGCGCGACTCGTTTTTCATGGCGCTGTTTACCTTCGGCGAAGGGTACCATAATTATCACCACGAGTTTCAGCACGATTATCGCAACGGAGTGAAGCCATGGGAGTGGGACCCAACGAAATGGTTGATTTGGAGTTTCTCCAAGATCGGGCTGACGAGCGGTCTGCGTCGCGCACGGGCGGAATTGGTTTCCTCGAGCGAAGAGAGCGTGCGAAAAACAGTGGCGAGCAAAGTTAGAAGGAAGAAGGAAAAATTAAGAAGTCCACAGGAAGTGATGAGTCACGGGTGATGAGTGACCAGCTTTCGCTAAGGCTACGGCTTGGCAGGCGAGTGACGAGATCGCAGGCGACACGCCCATTCGACTCTGGTCAGGGCAGGCTCTGCCGCTGCAGGGAACGCCCAACGCCGAAGCCAGCTTAGAGCTTTGGCTCGCGTCGCGCGGAATGCCAAAAATGGAGAATCTCGACGCTGTGCTTGGCTTCGTTCACGCGATAGAAAATTTTAAACGGCCGGACCGTTAGCTTACGAACGTTGCCAATGTGCCGGTATGGACTGCCTTTGTGCGGTGTTTGCGCAAGACTGAGTGCCGCATCGAGCAAATGATTGCCAAGCGCGGATGCTGCATCCGGACTGTCTTGAGCGATATAAGATACGATCTCGGCAAGATCGTCTATGGACGGGTCTGTGATTTCGACTCGGAAATCCATTTTGGAATGAGCGCGCGAACCTCATCAATTGATTTGCTCTCTTCCGGATGAGCGTCGGCATAAGCGATCGCTTCGTGCAACGCGGCGTGTAAGGCAGGATCATCGTCATCGTCTGCGAGACGAGAATCGACGCCGAGCTTCACAACACGCAATTCATCGTGCGTCAGGTTGTCCATCGCGGTGAGGATCTCCTGCACGGTGCTCATGATCGAAGATTACAGAATGAATGGTCGCGAAGCAATATATCAGGCTTCGGCCTGTCAAGAGCGGCTTATGAGGGGCACTGATTGCTTCGCTCACTTCCGATTCGCGCGCGCGAACCCGCAAGTCTTTCTGAGTTCGTTCACTCCAACGGCTTCAACTCACCGAGCATGGTGGGGATCAATTCTGAGACAGTCGGATGAATGTGCATGGCGCGCTGAATCACCGTGTATGGCGCGTTGGCATACATTACGTCGAGGATCGAATGAATTACCTCATCGCACTCGGTCCCCAGGAGCGACGCTCCAAGGATCTTTTTCGTTTCGGCATCCACCAAGACTTTCATGAATCCGTCCGTCTCGCCTTTTTCCCGCGCACGGCCGACTTCCATCATCGGACGCTTTCCAATCAAAGCTTTCCTTCCTGACTCTCGCACTTCCGCTTCAGTCATTCCTGCTCTGCCCAACGGCGGATCAATGTAAAGGGCGTAAGCCGTAATCCGGTCGCTCACTCGGCGCTCGTCGCCGTCTAAAAGATTACCGGCGACAATTTCATAATCGTTGTATGCGGTATGAGTAAAGGCTCCGCGTCCGTTGCAATCACCCAGCGCATAAATGCCGGACACATTGGTGCGAAGTTGATCGTCAACCTGGATGTAACCGCGCTGATCAACTTCAATCCCGGCGTGTTCCAAACCGAGGTCGTTAGTGTTCGGCACACGACCGACTGCGAGAAGTACATGCGAACCGATAACAGTCTTATCGCCGCTGCTGCAATCAACCTGCACGGCCACTTTATCGCCGCGTTTTTCAAAGCCGATGCATTCAGCGCCCAGACGGATCTTGATACCTTCGCCTTCGAGAATTGTTTTGATGTTTTCGGAAACGTCTTCGTCTTCACGGTGAATCAGCCGTGGCCCTCTCTCCACAACGGTGACCTCACTGCCGAAGCGGCGGTACATCTGAGCAAACTCTAACCCCACGTAGCTGCCGCCGATGACGATCAGATGCTCGGGTAGAAAGTCCACGTTCATCATCGTTGAATTGTTCAAATAGCTCACCTCATCAATACCCTCGAGTGGAGGAACAGATGCCCGTCTGCCGACGTTGATAAAAAATTTGTCTGCCTCGAGAACTTCGTCGCCGACACGAACCCGATGCGCGTCGGCAAAGCGCGCATGCCCTTTATAAACGGTCAGATTCTGAGTGTTCTTTAGCCACTTCTCGAGGCCCTCGCTGCTTTGACGGACCACTGCGTCCTTACGCGTTTTAACTTTTTTCATGTCGACGGCGATCGAGCTGCGAATCGTCACTCCATAATCGCCGGCCCGGCGCGCGACATGAGCTGTGCGCGCACTCGCCACCAGCGTCTTGGTTGGGATGCAGCCGTTATTGACACAGGTGCCGCCGAACAGTTTGCGCTCGATAATCGCCACCTTCATTCCTGTGTCGGCCAGCCGAACCGCAAGAGACGGTCCTGCCTGGCCAGTGCCAATAACGGTTGCGTCATATTTAGTTGCCATCGGCATACCTCCGCTCGGGTTACGGTCGTCTACAATTTTCAGGGTTCCTACCAGCCGTTAATGTTCGGATTTGACCCCAATCCGCAATCAGCGCCATTTCACTACAAATGAGATCGTCGACTCGATCACTTCTCTCTAAGGTGAAGGAATCAGCACAAGTGCTGAAATTCAGAAACGAGAACAAAAAAAGGCAGGAATCATGAACATGAAACTCGAAGTGGTAATCGTCCCTGTTTCCGACGTCGATCGCGCCAAAGCATTCTACGAGAAACTGGGGTTCCGATTAGATATCGACATCGCGAATGAAAACTTTCGCGGTATACAATTCACTCCTCCTCGTTCAGAGGCGTCGATTATCTTTGGCAAGGAAGTCACGTCGGTCAGGGCTGGCTCGGCCGAGCTAGTCCTCGCAGTGGATGATCTCGCCGCCGCCCGCGACGACTTGATCAGCCGCGGCGTCAACGTGAGCGAGGTTTTCCACTACGCTGGCGGGCCATTTAATAACGCTGTGGAGAACCCGCGCGTCGCTGGGCGCGACCCGGAAGGTCGTTCCTACTTCTCGTTTGCCTCGTTTGAGGATCCAGACGGCAACCGCTGGCTACTCCAGGAAATCACGACGCGCCTTCCCGGCCGCGAATGGGAGCAGAAGGGAGCACGACCCATTGACGTCGCGACCCTTGCGGAGCTCCTCCGCGAAACGGCGGAGCACCACGACCACTACGAGAAGACGCACGCGAAACATCACTGGTGGGACTGGTACGCGCCATATTTGAGTGCGCGTGAGAATGGCGGCAGTCCGGAGGAGGCATCGGCCGCCGCCAACCGCTACATGGACGAAGTGCTTCACGTTCCTCCAGTTTGATTAACGGAGGAAAATAGACTCAATGCGGAGCGATCGCCGGCCGTTGCGCTCTCAAGACATATTTCTGAATCTCGGCGGATGTTGTGGCGGCGCTCTCCGAGCGTCGATCTTCCTGACTTCGGCGGTCAGAGACCGCCGTACAGTCGCATCCTAGGCCGAGGCCGGCGAAGATGGAACGCATCTCATCGGGCTGTACCACCAAGGAGCAACTACGCCACACTCGAACTACAGCGAAAGGCGAAAAGGAACTAGAGCGATTTCGGCCACAGCCACCCGAATGTTCCCGCTGTCAGCGCCGCGTAAACCACGCTATCGAAAAGATGCTTGAACGTCACCACCCAGCTTCGGCCGTTCCAAATTGATTCCTGGGCGTGGGCTGCGCCGTATCCTAACAAAACGGCGATGCCAACAACGCGGAATACTTGTAAGAATGCGGTCCCAGGCGCCAGCGTTCGGCCGGAGAGATAAGCGGCAAAAATGCTGATCACCACACAATACAAAAACCATTGCATCAGATTCTTTCCCATCGCTGGTGGGCCGCTGGGCAGCACAGTCAACAAACCCACCGGTCCGCGTTTCATTTTCTCAATCACGGGCGCCGATTTCATTTCCTTGAACGAAAAATACGGAAAGAAATAGGCAGGACCCCGCGTCACGCCCGCACTTCGCATCGCGTCGGTCACACGGTCTTCATCTGGCAATTTGCGGTAATCACTTTTGTGATAAGCGAGCACCGAATGTCAAAACAGAGATCCAGAATCGAAGGCCAAGGCCAGCTCAAAATCTCGCTCACGTCGGTTGACGATTGAGCGGACGAAAACGGTCAGCTCTGTGTCTTTGAAAGCCCGGCCGTTGCTTTGCATTTGAAAGCCCGGCCTCGGCTCCGCCTGCGTTACGGGTTACGGCCGAGCGCGGCGTTAAGGCGTTTGAGGCTGGCCTTGGGCCAGAGCTTGCTGGCGTTGTAGTAATCCCGGAACGACGGCGTTCCCTTCTGCAGCTTGAGCCACTTCGCTTTCCACCGGGTGTAGATGTGCACGTCCGGTTTCACGACGCCGGGGTTGTCGAGTGTTCCGACGCGCACGAAGCGGAGATTGGGCCTCTGTCCGTAGTCGCTCCAGACCGCGGTCTGACACCTGGGGCAGCGGTAGATGTCGTGCGGACCGTTCTCGCGCGGCACCGGCACGGCTACCGGCTTGCCGCGGAGCAGCTTGATCGCCTGAGTCTCGATGATCGCGTTGAGTACGAACGCGCTGCCCGTCAGCCGCTGGCAGTCGTCGCAATGGCAGCAGTGAACGAATATCGGCTTGTCGAGGAGCTGGTAGCGGATGGATCCGCAGGCGCAGCCGCCGGTGACTTTCTTTGCCATCGTGAACGATCCGAGCGGGGCGAACGGTTCTTTAGTAGTGCGCGCCGACGTATTCCCACATCTGGTGATGCCAGTAGGGCCATTCGTGCCCGCCCTCTGGGCCCCAGTCGTCCAGATGATGAGCAATGCCGCGGTTCCTAAGGATCTCGGACATTCGGTAGGTCGGCCCGCTGTTCTCCCACGGACCACAGCCGGTTACCAGCCGGATGTCGCAACTCGCGTAATGATGGAGAAACCACGGGTCACTCTGGTTGGCCATATAGTCCACCGGGTTATTGAAGTAGAAGTTGTCGTCGTACATTCCGTCCATCGAATCCCGCATGTCGTAAATGCCCGAGAGCGCGTAGCACCGCTTCACGTGGTCGGGATGCTTGAAGAGAGTGTTGGCCGCGTGAAAGGCACCGAGCGATGCGCCCAGCGTGGCAATTCCGATGCCCGGCGTCTGGCACTGGGAGTCGATGAACGGAAAAACTTCGTTCGACACATAAGCGTCGTACTGCGCCTGCATCCAGCTCCGATAGAAGGGGTGCGCTCCCTTGTTTTGGAATGAATCGCTGTTCACGCCGTTGATACAGAAGATTCGGATTCGCCCCTGTTCCAGGTAGGAGCTGAGGGTGCGAATCATGCCTTGACCTTCCATCTCCCATTCATCGCCGCAGCTCGTCGGGAACGCGAGGATGGGCGCGCCGTAGTTGCCGTAGATGGCGACGCCCATATCCCGATTGAGACGGTGCGAGTACCAACGCTGATGGTCACGATGCATGTCGTGCGAGAATACCGGGTTGACCGCCGGTCTCAAGCCCGCACATACGATGGCTCGATCGAAGAAAACGGACAAAGCAATGTCGAAGCGATCAAGATTCATCACCTTGTTCCAGGCTGCTACAAGGTCGTGGACGAACTTTTTCTTCGCATCCGAACTTCCGTAGACCTCGGCCAGTGCGCGGAGTTGAGAGTGAGCGCGAAAAACAAATTGACTCACTGCGGAGCGATCGCCGGCCGTTGCGCTCTCAAAACATATTTCTGAATTTTGCCGGTCGCAGTTTTTGGTAGCTCGTTAACGAAGGTCACGCTGTGCGGCGCTTTGAAGTGAGCGAGCTTCGCCCGGGCAAACTCGTACAGCTCGCGCTCATCGGCCTGCGCGCCTTCGTGGAGAACAACAAAGGCATGCGGAGCTTCGCCCCATTTTTCATGTGGGAACCCGACGATGGCCACTTCCTGGACAGCCGGGTGTCTCAAAAGCACGCCTTCAACTTCGACCGAAGAAATATTTTCGCCGCCGCTGATGATGACGTCTTTCAGGCGGTCGCGAATTTCAACGTAACCGTCCGGATGCACGACCGCGGCGTCGCCGGTATGAAACCATCCGCCGCGTAAAGCCTTCTCAGTCGCCTTCGGGTCGTTGTAATAGCCGGCCATGACCACGTTGCCGCGCGCGATGATTTCACCCTGAGTATCGCCATCGTGCGGCACGTCATTGCCTTCCGTGTCCACTACGCGCAACTCGCCCGATGTAATCAGTTCCACGCCCTGGCGCGCTTTGATCGCGGCCCGTTCGCCGATCGAAAGGGACGCATGTTCCGCGCGCGACTCGCAGACGGTAATGAACGGCGCGGTCTCTGTCAGTCCGTAAACATGGGTGATGGTCCAACCCAAATCTTCTTCAAGTAGCTGAATGGTGGAAGCTGCGGGTGGCGCACCGGCGGTGATCACGTGAATTCCTTTCGGCGCGAGGCGACGGAGATTTTCCGGAGCGTTTGCTAACGAAATCAAAACCGTCGGCGCTGCGCACAGCGTGGTGACCTGCTCGGTCTTCATCAATTCGAAAACAGCGCGCGGCTCGCATTTGCGCAGACAGATGTGAGTCGCTCCCGCGGCAGTTACTGTCCAGACGAAAGTCCAGCCGTTGGCGTGAAACATAGGCAGCGTCCACAGATAACGATCGGCGCACGTCATCGGTGCGTAGAGGAGCGTGCCGATAGAATTCATCCAGGCATTGCGATGTGTGATCATTACGCCCTTCGGCCGCGAGGTCGTGCCGCTGGTGTAATTAATTGTGAGCAGATCGGTCTCGTGAATTTCGGCAGAATTCGGCTGAGGACAGCCGACGCTACAGCTCAGAGCGACGAAGTGTTCAACCTTCGGAAGCTGTTCGCGAATGCTGTCGATCGTTCCAAGATAATCGCGGTCTGCGCAGATCATGCGCGAACCACTATGATTAATCAGGTAAACGAAATCGTCGGCGGTGAGCCGATAGTTTAACGGCACCAGCACAGCGCCAATTTGCGGGACGGCGTAGAACGATTCGAGCTGCGCGTGACTGTTCGGTGAGAGATACGCGACGCGGTCGCCCGGGGCGATTCCAAGTTTCTGCAACACCGCCGACCAACGATCACATCGATCGAGAAACTGCGCATAGCTTCGGCGTGAGTCGCCATCGATCACGGCGACACGGTCGGGATAAAGTTTGCGCGCGCGGCGAGCAAATTCGAGAGGCGTTAACGGCGTTTCCATTCGTGTTGTTTGAAATGGTTGAAAAGCGTCGCGGTTACTTCACGCGTTTGCCGTGTTTGATGATCAGGTCAACACGCTGCAAGAGGTCGATGTGCTGCAACACATCGCCTTTTACCGCGATCACGTCCGCGAACTTGCCTTCGCTGATTGAGCCGTAGTCTTTATCCACTTTCATCATGACAGCGGGCCAGTATGTGGCGGCGCGAATAGCAGTCATCGCGTCGACGCCGAGGTGATTGACCCATGCGTCCAGTTCGTGCCAGGTGGAGCTGTTGTGAAATTTCATCGGTATGCCGCTGTCGGTGCCGATGAGCAGGACGACACCGGAATCCTGTAGCTGTTTAAATTTGTGCCGGACTGTTTTGGCGCGGAGCGGCGTGATTTGGTAGTAGGCAAGCTGATTCGGGTGCGCGAGCGAGCGCTTGATGTCTGCGGCGATGTCGGGAGGAACGCCGTCGTAATTCGCCGGATCATCCAGCGGCTCGGGATTGTCGACTAACGACTCGTAATTGATGAATCCTTCAATCGTTGGACACCAGAAGAGCGGGCCTAAATTCATTTTTGCTGTACGCTCATGCAGCGCTTTCAAAACGTCGTCGGGATAACCCGGCGCCGCGGCGAGACCGGTGTGCTCGAAGCAATCCACGCCAACGGCCAATCCACGCCGAATCTCTTCAGGGCGGTGCGCATGCGCGACGACTGGAAGTTTGCGCGCGTGCGCTTCGTCGACGACTGCTTTTACTTCTTCCATCGTCATCTGGTCTTGATCGATCAGCTTGATGATGTTGACTCCGGCATCGGCGAGTTGTTTCACCTTTGCTTTGCCGTCAACTGCGCCTTTGACGCCCCAGCGGAAGTATTCCGTGCCGGGATAAGGTTCATGCTGAATGAACGGACCGGCGACATAAAGAGTGGGGCCGGGAATTTCGCCGCGATTGATCCGGTCGCGTACGCTGATGCTGTCCTTGAGCGGGCCGCCGAGGTCGCGCGCGCTGGTCACGCCGGCCATGAGTAGTTGTCTCGCGGCGGCAGGCATGATTTCGGTTCCCATGCGCGGCGGATATGTTTTGTCCCAATGCTCGTAATCGCTGTGACCCAAGAGCGTAGTGTGTACGTGGCAATCCCAGAGGCCGGGCAGCACGTCCATGCCTTCGGTGGAAATGATTTCGGAATCGGGCGGCACCTCCAGCGCGCCAACCCTGCCGATCGCAGTGACGCGCTCGTTTTCGATTATGATCACGCTGTTCGCGAGCGGATGACCGCCAAACCCGTCAATCAGCCGTCCACCGACCAGCGCAATCGGGCGCGCCTGTGCAGATGCAAGTATCACGAAAAAGAGCGATGCTCGAATAAGCCACGCATTCATGATCAGAACGGATGCTACATGGAGCTTCGCGCACGTGCGAGCATGCATCGTAAGCGGCTTGTAACAGGCAAATGTTTCAGCCAGAAAACGCATTTGGAACCAAAGCCGCGATTTCGGACGAATTACTCAAAAGGAAGGAACATCATGTTGGAAAACAGCAAGGCGTTCAGTGGATTCGCGGCGCCGGACATCGCGAAGGAGAAAAAGTTCTACAGCCAGACGCTCGGGTTAAAGACGTCGGAGGATCATGGCCTGCTCACATTGCATCTGGCCGGCGGCAATAATGTCCTCATTTATCCGAAGCCCAATCACGTTCCAGCGACGTTCACCGTCCTCAATTTTCCGGTGGAGGATCTCGATCGTGCAGTCGACGAGCTCACAAAGCGTGGCGTACGATTCGAGCATTAAAATCAAGGTGACCTGAAGACGGACGAGAAAGGGATCATGCGCGGAAACGGCCCGCCGATTGCCTGGTTCAAAGATCCAGCGGGCAATATTCTTTCAGTGCTGAAGCCTGATTGATTCTGTGTTCTGTGTGTGATTGGTGATGACGGTGAAGTTGTAGCGGCACTCGCCGAGGCGAGGACCGAATTCAATTACTTAGGCGCTCGTCGCGGGAGAGCGCCTCTTCAACGCTGCACGCGGCATGCATGCATCGTAAGCGGCTTACGATGCAAGACGGTCAACGCGACAGTTGGAATGGCGCGCCCCGATCTGATGCTCGGCCGATGCGCTAATTTAATTTTTGGATTAGCAGCCGTCGTTTCTCTCGCCTCGATTCGCTGGTCAATTTTCTTTAGAATCGCAGCGGGTGCCACACAGTTGAAACTTGACCGACTATTTCACCAGAACACAAGCTGTTAAGTCTGTGAGGCAATTCCGCACCAGTGGATGAAGAAGTAAGATCACGTTATGACGAATCTGCGAATGCTTGACCGGAGAAAGCCTTGGCTGTGTGCGTTGTTATCGGCGTGTTCAATCCTATCGCCTGCGCATTCGCAGCTTGTTCCGGGGACGATGGACGTGCATTGGAACGAGGGTTCTAAAGACTGCACCAAGAATCCGGAGCCGCCGCTTCAGGTGCATCGGTACAACGAACAGTCTTTCATCCTGCGCCAGAGCCTGTGTGCAATCTACGAAGCGCCGTTCATCTATCTGTTAATTGGAAAAACTAAAGCGCTGTTGATCGACACTGGTGCCGTGGCTGATGCAAAAACCATGCCGCTGGCTGAGACGGTGATTTCCTTGCTGGCGAACGGGGGGTCAAGGCTGCCGCTAATGGTTGTGCATACACATGGTCACCTCGATCATCGCTCTGGCGACGATCAGTTTCGCGCCTTGCCGGATGTGGAAGTAGTGCCGACAGACCTTGAGAGCGTGAAGAGCCGTTTGGGCGTCGCTGACTGGCCAAACGGTATCGGCCAGATTGATCTTGGTGACCGTGTGATCGATGTGATACCGACCCCGGGGCACCACCCCTCGCATGTTGCCTATTACGATCGGCAGACCGGACTCTTTTTCTCAGGCGATTTACTCCTACCAGGGCGACTTCTGATTGAGGATACCGACGCGGACCTCGCGAGCGCGCGGCGTGTCGCTGAATTTGTCGAGCAGCGTCCAGTGACGTATGCGCTTGGCGGGCATATCGAACTGGACGAGTCCGGAAAGAGTTTATTGGGTAAGCGATATCATCCCAACGAACGCCCGCTTCAGTTGACTAAGCAAGACTTGCTGGCCTTGCCCAGGATCGTCAGCGGATTCAATGGTTTCTACGCTAAGCGCGGCGTGTATGTGCTAATGAACCAGAACCGCATCCTGATTCTTCTTGGAGTTGGGGCGGTTGTTCTGCTCGTGGCAATAATTCTGATCCTGCGGGCGCTCTGGCGCTGGTTGCGTTCGCCTGCGGTAGCGAAGTGAGCTTGGTTTTGCGTGATGGATCCGAACCAAAGCAAAGAAGTTCGATTTCTGCGAAGAAGCTTTGGAGCTAAACTTTTGATCGCCGGGAGCAAGGCGTGATCCAAGCCGATATGGCCTGATTGACTCTCACTTCGCTGGCGATGTCATCGGCGCCGTACCGGAGGAGAAGGAGACACGCGCGGCCACCCGATACGAAACGTCATCGCGACTTTTATTGCGTTACTCGCTGTGCGTGTTGCCGGTTACACCGCCTACATGCAGCGCCAGCAGGCGCGCGCGGCGGTCTGGCCGGCTGCAGTAACTCAGCTAACTGAAACGCGATCTCAAAACTAGCGGCGCACCCAAAGCGCCCTAACGTTATAGTTTGTCTTTCAATCTAAAGGAGCAATCAAATGCCCGAACAAAAATCCAACGAAATTTCCCGCGATCGGCTCGCAGAGCTGTTGAACGAAGACCTGGCCCGCGAATATCAGGCCATTATCGCGTACGTCGTCTATTCCCAGGTGCTCAAGGGCGCGGAATACATGGACATCGCCGCCCAGCTCGAAACCCATGCCAAGCAAGAGCTCGATCATGCCCTGATCCTCTCGCGGCAGATCGATTACCTCGGCAAAATGCCGGTGACTAGTCCGAAGCCGGTCCGCACATCGAAAAACGCGAGGGACATGCTCCGCTACGATCTCGACAATGAAAACGAAACCATTCGTAATTACCGCGATCGCATCCCGCAATGTGAGGCGCTTGGAGAATATGCGATGGCCGAACAGATTCGCGAGATCCTCGTGCAAGAGCAGGATCACCAAATTGATTTAGCCACTGCCCTCGGTGAAGAAGTTCCAGACCTAAGCGCCGGTGCCCAACGACGCACTTTGCGCAAGCGCCGCTAACGCAGTTCGCTACGGCAGTACGGTGGTCGCTGGAACCGCGCGGCTGCGAGTTTCCATTAACAAGTAAAATGACTGGCAGTTCGCTTACTCGGACTGGTTGTCGTGGTCCGCATTTTCAACCGGAGCGCTTTCCAAGCTTGCCGGTTTTGGCAGGTCTGGATGCGCACCCTCTCTATCTGTGGCCGCTCTCTTGATGGTGGTCCCGGTGGAGCGGATAGCTTGCTCGATTTTCTTTTCCGTCGTTGTCAACGGATCGTACGAGACGTGCAGCGCGCCCTTCTCTATTTTCGTCTCGATTACGCCGTTCAGCGCTTCGACCGAATCGGTTATTTTCTTTTGGTAAGCGGGATCTCCCAGCTCCTTGATTTCAATTCGAGCGGCCATGGTTTCGCTCAGACGCGAATCGACTGGGTCAGGTTTGTTCTTCATGCCTTTTAAAGGTGTTCGTGTGAGGTGTGATGATTTCGCGTATCCGGCGACACGCGCACGATAGCGCTGCAGCCCCTCACCAACTACGGGGGTCCGACACAAATGGTGATGTGTGTCATCGCGGTTGTCGGCCTGACGTCATGCCGACCATTGTTGCGAACAAGCCCCTCCAGTGGGAGATTGCGGTGATGCTTCTCGTTAGGTTCAAACCAGTTATTCATTAATTGTCATCGCAACGCCGGATCGGTTTCTCGTCGCGCGGATAGGAAAGCTCGGCTAAATGAACAGCGATGACACTTCAGCGGTGGATGCCTGCGCCGAAGATCGACGATCGGTCAGATGATGAACTTCTGCAACGCGCGCGCGAGTTTTACAAAGCAATGCAACGGCGTCGGACGATCCGCGATTATTCGCATCGGCCGGTGCCGCGGGAAGTGATCGAGTATTGTATCCGCACGGCCGGGACCGCGCCGAGTGGCGCGAACCTACAGCCGTGGCATTTTGTGGCGGTGAGCGATCCGGCAATCAAACGCCAGATTCGCATCGCGGCCGAGAAAGAAGAGAAAGAGTTTTACGAACATCGCGCGCCGAAAGCGTGGCTCGATGCGCTGGCGCCGCTAGGGACCGATTCGAACAAACCGTTTCTCGAAACTGCGCCGTGGTTGATCGCGGTCTTCGCGCAGCCGTTTCGCACTTTGGCCGATGGAACACGTTCGCCGACATATTACGCGATCGAATCGGTTGGGATCGCTACGGGGATGCTCGTGACCGCAGTGCACTCCTGCGGATTGGTCGCGCTCACCCACACGCCGAGCCCGATGGGTTTTCTCAACAAAATTCTCGGGCGACCCTCGCATGAAAAACCGTTCGTGTTGCTCGTGGTCGGTCATCCCGCTGAGGGCGCGCGAGTTCCCGATATCTCACGCAAGGACCTGAACGAGATCAGTTCGTTTGTGACTCAGCGGTAACGAATTTTCGCGCCTTGCTCTTCTTTGGCGTCAGTAGCATCGTAAGCGGCTTACGATGCACCGTCTTAGGTGAACTGGCCAAGGTTGGTTGGCGCGGTAGTTTCCAATTACCACGGCCATGAAAGCGATTCAGGGTTATTACCTTATTAAGCCAGAAGATTTGCATTGGCGGCCGTCGAACTTGATGAAAATCCCGAACGCGGATTATCTGGAGCGCACCGGCAGCGAGAATCTTGGCGCGCGGCTGTGGCGATTGCCGCCGAAAAGCGCGAACACGCTGCACAAGCATATCCGCTCGGAGGAATTTTATTTCGTTTTGGAAGGCACTGGCCGCATGCGCGTCGGCAGCGGGACGTTGACGGTGCCGAAATACGGAGGGGTGCTGGTCGGGCCGGAGCAGTTGCGCCAGGTGTTCAACGACACCGATGACGAGGTGCTGTGGCTCATCGTCGGCGGACCCGAGGAACTTGAATTTCTGCAAGGTTCGAAATCCAAGATCGATCTTTCGCTCATATATCCGGTGGATCCGAAACAGTTGCCTAACGAACTCGCTGGCGTTGATTGGCCGTCGAAAGGCAGTGATGAGTGACAAGTGACACGAAATTAACAGATGGAAATTAAGAGAATTGAATCGCAGCCGACGAGTAAAGGCACGGCGGAGTGGTTCACAGGTTCAGTTCGAATTCAGCCGTTATTTGAAGCTCCGGAGCCGGCGCGTGTGCGTGGCGCGAGCGTGACTTTCGCCCCGGGTGCACGCACAGCCTGGCATACGCATCCACTCGGTCAGACGTTGATCGTCACATCCGGCCTTGGCTGGGCGCAGCGTGAAGGCGGGCCGATTGAAGAAATCCGGCC
>WNGB01005817.1_pt1 | contig 23684 bp, 22 predicted proteins | sample 5400681 | NCBI WGS metagenome assembly WNGB01 (sample SAMN13153367, study PRJNA577476) | soil metagenome | isolation source: 115 cm soil or saprolite under grassland replicate 2 | place: USA:California | collected 2016-06-15
TGCCCATCGCGGCAACGACGATGATGGGCAAACGATCTCCGAAGCTGCGCCAGAGCTGAGTCATCAAGTCCTCTCTGAGGTTTGAAAAGGGCCGCACCCGTTGTGCTGGTGCGGCACTCGGTCAACTCAATCCCGGTCAGGGGTAGTAGACGCTTCCGCTCGCGGTGATGGTCGAGCCGTTGTCGCGCTTGGTAATCCAGAAGTAGTACGTCCCGGATGGGAGATTGTTCCAGGTGAACTGCTCGTAGGCGTAGCAGTCGTAGCAGGCCGCGCCGTAGCTCTTGTCGCTCCACTGATCCTTGAACAGCTCGATGCGGTACTGCGTCATACCCGGGTCGCCGTCGCATTCGCGTGTGCCTTGATCGTTGTACTGCCCCCACCCTGAGTCCATTTCCGCGAATCAAGGCAGCACTCAAAGGTTGCCGACCACGTGAAGCCGCCGCTGAGAATGTTGGCGTCAGCGCTCACTGCGCGCGTCGCGTGGCCCGCCGGCCGAGATGACTGCGCGGCGGCCGGGCCGGACGCCGCCACGAGCGATGTCAGCCAAATACCGGTACAGCCACAGCAGCAAGCAATGATCGAAGTCGCATGGTTCCTTCCGCTTCGCGCTACCGGCTTTGTGAGGCGGGTAGCGATGGCACCACCGATCGGTCGACCGGCAGCGTTGGCGGCCCCCCGAGTTGGCACACTGAAGCGAGAACCTACAGGCCGTGACAGCTCACTGACAAACTGTTATGGCAGCGCGCGGGCAGCTCGGTGCTCGACTGCGGCGCGCAACGCAGCACAACTCGTACGGGAACCCGTGTCCATTGCTCGAAACGCGGGGAATGGCTAGTGGACTCAGGAAGGCGGTGCGGCCCGAGGGTCAGGTGGCGGTGATGTCGAGGATGCCGATGATCTTGGCGAGGCGGGCAGCTACTCGCTCGGCGTGGAAACCGTTGCCGGCGACAACTACTCGCAGGGTCCCGGTGTCGAGGCAGAGTGCGAGCTCGCGGACGTCGTACGGGTTGAGCTGGGCGGCGACCCGCGCCAGCAGGCCCTCGACCTCGACGACGCGGGCGGTCAGCACGGTGACGACGCGCTCGACCGGCGCGTGCGGCTCGCCCTCGACCGGCTCGCGCTCGGTCGGTTCGCGCTCGGCCGGTTCACGCTCGGTCAGGACGGCGGTCATCGGGGGGCCTCGTTGTGGCGGAGCAGGCCGTAGGTGACGCCGTCGACGAGGGCCTCCCAGGAGGCTTCGACAATGTTGTGGCCGACCCCGACGGTGACCCAGGAGCCTTCGCCGTCGGCGGTCTCGATGAGCACCCGGATCACCGCGTCGGTGCCGTGGCCCTGATCGAGGATGCGGACCTTGTAGTCGATCAGGTCGAACTTGCTCACCACCGGATAGGCGCGCTCGATCGCGGTGCGCAGCGCGTGGTCGAGGGCGTTCACCGGGCCGTTGCCCTCGCCCGTGACGATCTCGCGCTCGCCGCCGGCGACCAGCTTCACGGTCGACTCCGAGACCGCCTCGCCGTCGGCGCGGGACTCGGTGATCACCCGCCAGGACTCGACGTCGAAGAAGCTCGGCCGGGCGCCGCCGACCTCCTCGTGCAGCAGCAGCTCGAACGACGCGTCCGCGGCCTCGAAGGTGTAGCCGCGCGCCTCGAGTGTCTTCACCCGGTCGGTGACCCGGCCGACGAGTTCCTTGTCGGACAGGTCGAAGCCGAGCTCGCGGCCCTTCAGCTCGACGCTGGCCCGGCCGGCCATCTCGGAGACGAGCATCCGCATGTCGTTGCCGACCCGCGCGGGATCCGTGTGCTGGTAGAGATCCGGGTCCACCTTGATCGCCGACGCGTGCAGCCCGGCCTTGTGCGCGAAGGCGGAGACGCCGACGTACGGCTGCCGGTTCGACGGCGGCACGTTCGTCACCTCGGCCACCGCGTGCGCGATTCTCGTTGCCTCGGACAACTTTCCGGCCGGCAGCAGGGCTTGACCGCGCTTGAGCTCCAGGTTGGCCACCACAGCGAGCAGGTCGGCGTTGCCGGTGCGTTCGCCGTACCCGTTGATGGTGCCCTGGACGTGGGTGACACCGGCCTCGACGGCGGCGAGCGAGTTGGCGACCGCGCAGCCGGCGTCGTTGTGGCAGTGGATGCCGAGCCGTGCCCCGGTCGAGCCGAGCACGTCGTGGACGACGTCCTGCAGCTCGCGCGGGAGGGTGCCGCCGTTGGTGTCGCAGAGCGCGACCACCTCGGCGCCCGCCTCCGCGGCGCGTCGTACCACTTCGAGCGCGTAGGCACGGTCGGAGCGGTAGCCGTCGAAGAAGTGCTCGGCGTCGAGGAAGACCCGCTGGCCTGAGGCGCGCAGGTGCCGCACGGTGTCCTCGATCATCGCGAGGTTCTCGTCCAGCGAGGTGCGCAGCGCGCGCAGCACGTGCTGGTCGTGGCTCTTGGCAACCAAAGTGACGACACCCGCGCCGGACTCGCGCAACGCGGCGACCAGCGGGTCGGCATCGGCCGTGGTGCCGGGCCGGCGGGTGGCGCCGAAGGCGGCGAAGGCGGCGGTCTTCAGGTTCAGCTCGGTGCGCGCCCGGGCGAAGAACTCGGTGTCCTTGGGCACCGCGCCCGGCCAGCCGCCCTCGATGAAGCCGACGCCGAGGTCGTCCAGGTGCCGCGCGATCGCGATCTTGTCGGCGACGGAGAGGTTGAGCCCCTCCTGCTGGGCGCCGTCGCGGAGTGTCGTGTCGTAGACGTGGAAGGCATCGGTCACGGTGGGCCTCATCTGCAAGGTGGTCGTCATGGGCAAACAAAAAACCTCCCGCAAGGTGCGAGAGGTCTGCGCGCTCAGGTGGTGCTTGCTGAGCGCGCCTAGCTAATGATGACCTGCTGGTTCTTCATGACGCCTTGAAGTGTGCCACAGCAGTCGCGCCCGGCTCGAAACCGTCTCGGAACGCGAACATCCGGTACGGCGACCAGTACTGCCGCGCCGTCCGCAGTCCTGTCGGGCGAACGGCGAAGTCGCCCCGGACACCGGTGAGGTCCCAGCGTCCGGGGCGACGTGTGCGTGGTCAGCAGATCCGGGTCATCCAGCCGTGGGTGTCGGCGCTGCGCCCGTACTGCACGTCGAGCAGCGCGCTGCGCACCTGGGTGGTGACCTTGCCGGTCTCGCCGTCGGCGATCCGGACCTCGCCGCCGTGCCAGGCCAGCGACGCGACCGGCGTGATCACGGCGGCCGTTCCGCAGGCGAAGACCTCGCGGATCTTGGCCGAGGCGGCGCCGTCACGCCACTCGTCGATGGAGACCTTGCGCTCGGTCACGTGGTACCCGAGATCGGTGACCAGCTTCAGGATGGAGTCGCGGGTGACGCCCTCGAGGATCGAGCCGGTCAGCTCCGGGGTGACCACGTTGCCGTCGTCGAGGACGAAGTACAGGTTCATGCCACCGAGCTCCTCGACCCACTTCCGCTCGACCGCGTCGAGGAAGGCGACCTGGTCGCAGCCGTTCTCCGCGGCCTCGGCCTGGGCGATCAGCGAGGCCGCGTAGTTGCCGCCGCACTTGGCCGCGCCGGTGCCACCGGGGGCCGCGCGGGTGTACTCCTCGCTGAGCCAGATCCGCACCGGCTTCACACCGCCGGCGAAGTAGGAACCGGCCGGTGAGGTGATCACGCAGAAGGTGGCCTGGGCGGACGGCCGCACACCGAGGTACGGGTCGGAGCCGAACATGAACGGCCGCAGGTAGAGCGAGGTCTCACCACCGCTCGGCACCCACGCCCTGTCCAGCGTGACCAGCTGGGTGATCGCGTCGAGGAAGACCTCGGACGGCAGCGTCGGCAGCGCGAGCCGCTTCGCGGACCTCTCGAACCGCGCGGCGTTCGCCTCGGGACGGAACGCCCAGATCGACTCGTCGGGGTGGCGGTACGCCTTCAACCCCTCGAAGATCTCCTGGGCGTAGTGGAAGACGGCTGTCGCGGGCGACAGCTGCAGCGGCCCGAAGGCGGTGATCCGTGCGTCGTGCCAGCCGTTCTCCGCGTCCCAGGTGGCGATCGCCATGTGGTCGGAGAACTTCTGCCCGAATCCCGGGTTCGCCAGGATCTCGGCGCGCTGGTCGTCGCTGGCCGGATGGGTGGATGGCTCAACGGTGAACTTCAGATCGGCGCTCATGACCGCACCGTAACCCAGGGAACGCACCGCCGCGAGTGCATGTCATCCGCCTACGCGCTTGGCGATCGCGTCACCGACCTGGGAGGTCGTGCGCGGGGTGCTGCCGCGCTCCTCCATGTCCGCCGTCACGGCGTCCTGGATCGCGGTGGCCGCCCCGGTGAGCCCGAGGTGCTCGCACAGCAGTGCCGCCGACAGGATGGCCGCCGTCGGGTCCGCCTTCTGCTGTCCGGCGATGTCCGGCGCCGACCCGTGCACCGGCTCGAACATGCTCGGCGCGGTCCGGTCCGGGTTGATGTTGCCGCTCGCGGCCAGCCCGATACCACCGGTCACCGCGGCGGCGAGATCGGTGATGATGTCGCCGAACAGGTTGTCGGTGACGATCACGTCGAACCGGCTCGGGTCGGTGACCAGGAAGATCGTCGCGGCGTCCACGTGCAGGTAGTCCACGGTCACGTCCGGGAACTCGGTCGCGACCGCGTTCACGGTCCGGCTCCACAGGTGTCCGGCGTGCACCAGCACGTTGTTCTTGTGCACCAGCGTGAGCTTGCGCCGCGGCCGCGCCTGCGCCCTTTTGAACGCGTCACGCACGACACGCTCGACGCCGTACGCCGTGTTGACGCTGACCTCGGTCGCGATCTCGTACGGCGTGCCGACCCGCAGGGCGCCGCCGTTCCCGACGTACGGACCCTCGGTGCCTTCCCGGACGACGACGAAGTCGACCTCACCCGGGTCGGCAAGCGGCGTCGTCGCGCTCGGGTAGATCTTCGACGGGCGCAGGTTGACATAGTGGTCGAGGGCGAACCGCAGCTTGAGCAGCAGGCCCCGCTCCAACACCCCGGACGGCACCGCCGGGTCGCCGACGGCGCCGAGCAGGATCGCGTCGTGGCCGCGGATCTCGGCCAGCACGCTGTCCGGCAGCGTCTCGCCGGTGGCGTGCCAGCGGCGCGCGCCGAGGTCGTACTCGGTGCGCTCGAAGCTGACGCCCGCGGCGGCGGAGACGGCGTCGAGGACCTTGAGCGCCTCGGCGGTGACCTCGGGGCCGATCCCGTCGCCACCGACGACGGCCAGGGTGAAGGACTGGTTGCTCACTGGGTGGGTTCTCCCCCGTTGTCGCGGCGGTTCATAGCCTCTTGGACGGCTCTGTGGTCGGCGTCGTGATCGGCGCGGGCGTTGCGGTGAGCCTTGCGCTCGGATTCGTCGACGACGACGCGCCAGGATGCCGGATACATGTCGTACATGCTGTTCTCCAGTGGGGTTCTTCGCTGAGCTTCCGTTGTGGTCCGGCCGACGCAGCTGGCGAAAAACGCCGAAACCCGCACCGGGGAGTCGGCCTCAGCGGACCCCGGCGCGGCAGCGAAGAATGCGTACCCGGAACTGCATGATGGGCCTGACGGTACTCCTCGGCGTCAATGTGCCGCCACCATTCGGTCAGGCTGTCTCGGTATCCGGGCATTAGTGCACTCGTGATGGGCTCCTGCTGTGAGAGTGTCTGCGGGTGAGCGCGCTCCCTGAACTTCCGCCGCTGGTATCCGCGGCACTGAGCCTGTCCGGCCGGCGAGGATTCGTCAGCTCCACCCGCAGCGAGACCGGCCGGCTGCTCGCCACCCTTGCCGCGTCCCGGCACGGCACTCTCGGCGAGCTCGGCACCGGTTGCGGCGTCGGCTCGGCCTGGCTGCGCAGCGGCGCCACCGCCGGCAGCCACATCGTCACCGCCGAGCGGGACCCAGGCCTCGCCAAGGCCGTCGCCGAGTTGTTCGCCGACGACGACGTCATCGAGGTGCTCGAGGCTGACTGGACCGCCCTGATCGAGCGCGGACCGTTCGCGCTGCTGTTCGTCGACGCCCGCGAGGCCAAGCTCTCCGGCCGCGACGTCGTCGCGGAGGCGGTCGAGCCGGGCGGGTTCGTCGTACTGGACGACTTCACCCCGTCCTTCGGCTGGCCGCCGATGTACGAGGGCCGCGTCGACACGCTGCGCCAGGAGTGGCTCACCGACCCCCGCTTCACCACCGTCGACGTGATGGTCGCCCCCGACGCCTCCGTCCTCCTCGCCACCCGCCGCTGACCGGCCGCACATAGCGATCATTCGTCGCATCTCGTGGTGGCTGTGGACAACCGGTAGGCCGCACGCCGGCGGTCAGAAGACCGCGTTGTCCCCAGCCACCACGAGATGCGACGAATGATCGCTAGGTGGGAGGTCAGGCCTCGAGGTCGACGGTGCGGGCGGTGTCGGCCTCGACGGTCGTGGCGATCTCCTGCAGGGCCGCGGGCGGGATCGAGGAGTCGACGCTCAGGGCGACCAGGGCCTTGCCGCCCTTGCGGTCGCGGCTGACCTGCATGCCGGCGATGTTGACGTCGGCCTCACCCAGGATGCGGCCGACCTGGCCGACGATGCCGGGCCGGTCGACGTACGAGAAGAACGCCAGGTGCTCGGCGAGCTCGACCTCGAGGTCGAAGCCGTCGACCTCGACGAGCCGCTGGGACTGCTTGACGCCGACCAGGGTGCCGGAGACCGAGACCTGCTCGCCGTCGGCGAGGGTGCCGCGCAGCGTGATCAGGTTCCGGTGGTCGGGGCTCTCGTGGTCGGTGACCAGGCGGACCTCGACACCGCGCTCGGCGGCGAGCAGCGGGGCGTTGACGTAGGAGACGTTCTCCTCCACCACGTCCGCGAACACACCCTTGAGCGCGGCGAGCTCCAGCACCTTCACGTCGTACTGGGTGATCTCGCCGCGGACCTCGACGTCGAGCTGCTGCGCGACGCCGCCGGCCAGCGCGGTGAAGATCCGGCCCAGCTTCTCGGTCAGGTCGATGCCCGGGCGGACGTCCTCGGCGATCACGCCGCCCTGGACGTTCACCGCGTCCGGCACCAGCTCGCCCGCCAGTGCGAGCCGGACGGACTTGGCGACCGCGATACCGGCCTTCTCCTGCGCCTCGTCGGTGGACGCGCCGAGGTGCGGGGTGGCGACCACGTTCTCGAACTCGAACAGCGGCGAGTCGGTGCACGGCTCGGACGCGAAGACGTCGACACCCGCGCCGGCGACGCGGCCCTCCTTCAGGGCCGTGTACAGGGCGTGCTCGTCGACGATGCCGCCGCGCGCGGCGTTCACGACGATCACCGACGGCTTGACCTTGTGCAGCTCCTCGTCGCCGATCAGGCCGAGCGTCTCCGGCGTCTTCGGCAGGTGCACGGAGATGAAGTCGCTGATCTCCAGCAGCTCGTCCAGGGTCGCCAGGCGCACGCCCATCTGCGCGGCGCGGCCGGCCTGCACGTACGGGTCGTAGGCGACCACGTTCATGCCGAACGCGGCCAGCCGCTGGGCGACCAGGATGCCGATCCGGCCGAGGCCGACGATGCCGACGGTCTTCTCGTACAGCTCGACGCCGGTGTACCTGCTGCGCTTCCACTCGCCGCCCTTGAGCGACTTGTCCGCGGCCGGCACCCGGCGGGCGGTGGCGAGCAGCAGCGCGACCGCGAGCTCGGCGGCGCTGACGATGTTCGAGGTGGGCGCGTTGACGACCATCACGCCGGCCTGGGTGGCGGCCTTCACGTCGACGTTGTCCAGGCCGACGCCGGCGCGGGCGACGACCTTCAGCCGGCCGGCCGCGGCCAGCGCCTCGGCGTCGACCTTGGTCGCGGAGCGGACCAGGATCGCGTCGACGTCGGCGATCGCCGCCAGCAGCTGCGCGCGGTCGGCGCCGTCGGTGGTGCGGATCTCGAAGTCCGGGCCCAGTGCCTCGACCGTCGCCGGAGACAGCTCCTCGGCGATCAGCACGACGGGGCGGGCGGTGACAGGTGCAGTGTCAGTTGCTGGCATGGGGTTCCTCAGCAGTCAGGCGGCTCGACAGGTTCAGAGCACCGCGCTGTGCCCGCTGATGGTCGATGGTACCGGGTCGGCGGGCCGCGCTCGTGCGGGGGCTCAGGGATCAGTCACTGGTGCACGACCGCCACGCGGGCTCGCCTTCGCGTGCCGACTTGACACCCTCGATCCGCAGTTGGCCGTCGGCAGGCTTCAGGTAGTACACGAGGTCGTACCGCACACACGGGTGCGGGATCTTCGGCTTGGGGGCCTGCAGGGAGGTGAAGGTCCACTCGACCTGGGCCCCGTCGCCGTCGCGTCGCACGCTCAGGATCTTGGGCTGGAAGTCGAACTCGGTGCGGTACTGCTCCTGCATGGCCTCGATCGACGACCTGTCCCTTTGCTCGCCGGTCATCAGGTCGTAGGCGGCCTGCTCGTCGTGCCGGTTGATCGCGGTGATGAACTCGCCGAGTGTCCGCTGCGCGTCCTCGGCGAGCTTGCCGCTCGGTCCGGCGAGCTCCGGTACGACGGGAGCCTGCGGCCCCTTCGGCTCGCGGCAGCCCTTCGGCTCGGCCGTGGGCTGGCTGGTCCGGTCGACGATCCCGCGCAGCACCGACAGGCCGACGGCGCGGGCGCCGGACGGGTCGGCCGCGGTCACCATGCCGATCGCGTGGCCGCCGCGGTCCAGCACCGCCGAGCCGGCCGCGGAGGAGGGCAGCAGACCGCTGACCCCGGTGAGGTCTGCGCCCGCGGACGGCTGGACGATCGCGTGCGGGTCGGCGGTCTGGGTGCCGCCGTCGTACCCGATCACCGCGACGTCCAGGCCGTCGGACGGGGTCTGCGCCGCGACCTCGACCGGCTCGACGTCGAGCGGGTCACCCAGCAGCCGGAGCTCCGCGATGCCGCTCGCGTCCACGCCGTCGACCTGCGCGGGGCGCACCCGTCCGTCGGCTGTCTCGACGGCGACCGAGACCCAGTGCCGGATCGCCGACGCGGGCGTGAGCACACGATCCTTGTCGATCAGGATGCCGGTGCCGGCGCCGGTGCCCTCGCAAACCGAGCCGTGTACCCGGACCACGGCGGGACCGACGTTCTTGCTGATGTCGTCCAGGTCCAGCTTGTTCGTGTCGACGACCCCGCCGCGCTCGTGGACCGCCCAGCCGCCCCCGGCGCCGGCGGCGACCACCAGGATCATCACCGGCAGCAGGTACCACGCTCGCGGCGGCCGGGCGGTCTTGCGGGCCCCGGCCTGCCGCGCCTCGATCACGGTGTGCGGCACGCCGTTCTCGGCCCCCGGCGGGACCCGGCGCGGCGGACGCGGCAACCCGCCCGGCACCTCGTCGCTCATCCCCGCCTCCCACCCCGCACGTCCACTGACTCAGGGTGATTCTGCCAGCCCGGGGCGGCACGGACGTGCTGCGCCCGGAGGAGTCCTCCGGGCGCAGCACGTCATCCGGCTGGTTCAGCGGGCGGCGGTGCCCTCGACGTAGTCGTCGTCGTGCGACTTGACCCACGCCATCAGGCCGCGCAGCTCCTTGCCGACGGCCTCGATCGGGTGCGACTCGCTCTGCTTGCGGAATTCGGCGAACTCCGGGCCGCCGGCGTCCTGGTCGGCGATGAACCGGGCCGCGAACGAGCCGTCCTTGATGTCCGACAGCACGTCCTTCATCCGCGCCTTCACCGAGTCGTCGATGATCCGCGGGCCGGACACGTAGTCGCCGTACTCGGCGGTGTCGGACACCGACCAGCGCTGCTTGGCGATGCCGCCCTCGTACATCAGGTCGACGATCAGCTTCAGCTCGTGCAGGCACTCGAAGTACGCCACCTCCGGCTGGTAGCCGGCCTCGGTGAGGGTCTCGAACCCGGCCTGCACCAGCGCCGAGACGCCGCCGCAGAGCACCGCCTGCTCGCCGAACAGGTCGGTCTCGGTCTCCTCGGTGAAGGTGGTCTTGATACCGCCGGCGCGCAGGCCGCCGATCCCCTTCGCGTACGAGAGCGCCAGATCCCAGGCCTTGCCGGACGCGTCCTGCTCGACCGCGACGAGCACGGGCACGCCGCGGCCCTCGCTGAACTCGCGGCGGACCAGGTGGCCCGGGCCCTTCGGCGCGACCATGAACACGTCCACGCCGGCCGGCGGCTTGATGTACCCGAACCGGATGTTGAACCCGTGCCCGAACACCAGCGCGTCGCCGTCGACCAGGTTCGGCTCGATCGCCTCGGCGTACAGCTTGCGCTGCGCCGGGTCCGGAGCGAGTACGACGATGGTGTCGGCCTCCTCGCACGCCTCGGCCGGGGTGAGCACCCGCAGGCCCTGCGCCTCCGCCTTCGCCCGGCTCTTCGAGCCCTCCGGCAGGCCGACGCGGACGTCGACACCGGAGTCGCGCAACGACAACGCGTGCGCGTGCCCCTGGCTGCCGAAGCCGAGCACGGCCACGTGCCGGCCCTGGATCACCGACAGGTCGGCGTTGTCGTCGTAGAACATTTCTGCTGCCACTGGGAGTTCGTCTCCTTGGTTGAGGTGTGGTGTCAGGCGTGCCGGGCGGCCGGCCGGTGGCCGGGCGGCGGCGCGGGGACCGGATGTTTCGGTACGACGCCGGCCGGCGTGGGTGCCGCCGGCTGGCTCTGGCCCGGGGCGGCGACGGGCACGGGAACGGGAACGGGAACGGGCCGCAGGGTGCGGTCGGTGATCGACCGGCTGCCGCGGCCGATCGCGACCATGCCGGACTGGACCAGCTCGCGGACGCCGAACGGCTCCAGCACCCGCATCATCGCCTCCAGCTTCTCCGGGCTGCCGGTGGCCTCGATGGTGATCGCGTCCGGCGTCACGTCGACCACCTTGGCGCGGAACAGCTGGACGGTCTCCAGCACCTGGCCGCGGGTGGACGCGTCGGCCTTCACCTTCACCAGCACCAGCTCGCGCTGGACGGTCTGGCTGGGCTCCAGCTCGACGATCTTGATCACGTTCACCAGCTTGTTGAGCTGCTTGGTGACCTGCTCGAGCGGGTGCTCCTCGACGTTCACCACGATCGTCATCCGGGACACGTCCGGGTGCTCGGTCGGTCCGACCGCGAGCGACTCGATGTTGAAGCCGCGCCGGGCGACCAGCGCCGCGACCCTGGCCAGCACACCGTGCTTGTTCTCGACCAGGACGGACAGGGTGTGGCTGCTGCTCATGTTCTACAGCTCCTCGGTGTCCCACTCGGGCGCCATGTCGCGCGCGATCTGGATGTCGTCGTTACTGGTGCCCGCGGCAACCATCGGCCACACCATGGCGTCGCGGTGCACGACGAAGTCGACCACCACCGGCGCGTCCGTGACCGCCATCGCCTTCTCGATGGTGGCGTCCACGCTGTCGCGGTCCGAGCAGCGCAGCCCGACACAGCCCATCGCCTCGGCCAGCTTGGCGAAGTCCGGGATCTGCGCCGAGTGCAGGTCGGTGTTGGAGTAGCGCTTGTCGTAGAACAGCGTCTGCCACTGCCGCACCATGCCGAGCGACTGGTTGTTGATCACGGCAACCTTGATCGGGATGCCCTCCAGCGCGCAGGTGACCAGTTCCTGGTTGGTCATCTGGAAGCAGCCGTCGCCGTCGATCGCCCAGACCGTCTGGTCCGGCCGGGCCACCTTGGCGCCCATCGCCGCCGGCACGGCGTACCCCATCGTTCCCAGGCCGCCGGAGTTGAGCCAGCGGCCGGGCCGCTCGAACGGCAGGAAGTGCGCCGCCCACATCTGGTGCTGCCCGACGCCGGCGGTGTAGATGGTGTCCGGGCCGGAGAGCTGGCCGATCCGCTGGATCACATACTGCGGGGACAGGCTGCCGTCGTCGGGCTCGTCGTACCCGACCGGGTATTTCGCCCGGACCGACTCGAGCTGGTGCCGCCAGGCGTCGTACTCGGGCTTCGGGCCGGTGCCGATCTCGTGCTGGAGGGCGGCGATCAGGTCGGTGATGACCTCCTTGCAGTCGCCCACGATCGGCACGTCGGCGGCCCGGTTCTTGCCGATCTCGGCCGGGTCGATGTCGGCGTGCACCACCTTCGCGTCGGGCGCGAACGAGTCCAGCCTGCCGGTCACCCGGTCGTCGAACCGGGCGCCGAGCGACACCAGCAGGTCCGACCGCTGCAGCGCGCCGACAGCCGAGACCGAGCCGTGCATGCCGGGCATCCCGAAGTGCAGCTCGTGGCTGTCCGGGAACGCGCCGCGCGCCATCAGCGTGGTGACCACCGGGATCCGGAGCAGCTCGGCGAGCTCGCGGAGCTGGTCGGTAGCGTGCGCTTTGAGCACGCCGCCGCCGACGTACAGCACGGGGCGCTCGGCGCCGATGATCAGCTTGGCCGCCTCGCGCACCTGCTTCGGGTGCGGCCGGGTCACCGGGCGGTACCCGGGCAGCGTGAGCTCAGTCGGCCAGCGGAAGTCGACCTTCGCCTGCATCGCGTCCTTGGTGACGTCGACCAGCACCGGACCCGGCCGGCCGGTGGAGGCGATGTGGAACGCCTCGGCGATCGTGGTCGCGATCTCCTCCGGGTTGTTGACGAGGAAGTTGTGCTTGGTGATCGGCATCGTGATGCCGCGGATGTCGGCCTCCTGGAAGGCGTCGGTGCCGATCGCCATGCTCGGCACCTGGCCGGTGATCGCGACCAGCGGGACGCTGTCCATGTACGCGTCGGCGATCGGCGTGACGAGGTTCGTCGCGCCCGGCCCGGAGGTCGCCATGCACACGCCGGTCTTGCCGGTCGCGGTCGCGTAGCCCTGCGCGGCGTGCCCCGCGCCCTGCTCGTGGCGTACCAGGATGTGGCGGATCTGGGTCGAGTCGAGCATCGGGTCGTACGCCGGAAGAATCGCACCACCCGGGATACCGAAGACGGTGTCGACACCGGCATGTTCCAGGGCGCGGATCAGTGCCTGTGCCCCCGTCAGCTGCTCACTCATGACTGCCTTCCTGTGACTTTGGCCGGGAACCTGGGTCCGAAACGGAAAAGCCCCCTGCACCAGGGTCTGGTGAGGGGGCGCGCTCGACTCCTGCTTCGCGTCAGTCGGCGCGCCGCACAAGTACGAGAAGAATCGATCGCATGGGCCAACCTTTGCCGACTCCACTGGTTTTGTCCACCCACGTGGACGCCGATCTCACTCGCTGAGACCGTACGCCGACGGCGCGACATCGCCAGCGCCACGTCCCCGCACGTTGCGCCCACGCTTCTTAGAACGACCATCCGCACGAGAAGGTACTCGGGGTCAGATGCAGACGGCGCCTTTGGAGGCGGAGCCGACGAGGCGGCGGTACTTGCCGAGGACGCCGGTGGTGATGGCGGGCTCGTTGGGGGTCCAGCCCTGCTTGCGGGCCTCGAGCTCGTCGGGGTCGACGTGGAGTTCGAGGGTGCGGTTCTTGACGTCGAGGGTGATCCGGTCGCCGTCGCGGACGAACGCGATCGGGCCGCCGTCGACGGCCTCGGGCGCGACGTGGCCGACGCACAGGCCCGTCGTACCGCCGGAGAAGCGGCCGTCGGTCAGCAGCAGCACGTCCTTGCCGAGGCCGGCGCCCTTGATCGCGCCGGTGACGGCGAGCATCTCGCGCATACCGGGACCGCCCTTCGGGCCCTCGTAGCGGATCACCACCACGTCGCCGGCCTTCAGCGAGCCGTCCTCGACCGCGTCCATCGCGCCGCGCTCACCGTCGAAGACGCGAGCGGTGCCGGTGAACACGTCGGAGTCGAACCCCGCGGTCTTCACCACCGCGCCCTCCGGGGCTAGCGTGCCGGTCAGGATCGTCAGGCCGCCGGTTGCGTGGATCGGGTTGTCGAGCGCCCGGATGATGGTGCCGTCCAGGTCCGGAGGGGTGATGTCGGCGAGGTTGTCGGCAACGGTCTTGCCGGTCACCGTCAGGCAGTCGCCGTGGATCAGACCGGCGTCGAGCAACGCCCGCATCACCACCGGGATGCCGCCGACCCGGTCGAGGTCGGCCATCACGTAGCGGCCGAACGGCTTGAGGTCACCGAGGTGCGGCACCTTGTCGCCGATCGTGTTGAAGTCGTCGAGGGTCAGGTCCACCCCGGCCTCGGTGGCGATCGCCAGCAGGTGGAGTACGGCGTTGGTCGAACCGCCGAGCGCCATCACCACGGCGATCGCGTTCTCGAACGCCTCCCGGGTCATGATCTGCCGGGCGGTGATGCCGCGGCGCAGCAGCTCGACGACCGCCTCGCCGGACCGGCGCGCGTACCCGTCGCGGCGCCGGTCCACGGCGGGGGGCGCGGACGAGCCCGGCAGCGCCATGCCGAGCGCCTCGGCCGCCGAGGCCATCGTGTTGGCGGTGAACATGCCGCCGCAGGCACCCTCGCCGGGACAGATCGCGCGCTCGATCGCGTCGACGTCCTCGCGGCTGATCAACCCGCGCGCGCAGGCTCCGACGGCCTCGAAGGCGTCGACGATGTTCACGTCCCGGTCGCCGAGCTTCCCGGGCAGGATCGTTCCGGCGTACAGGAAGACCGAGGAGACGTCGAGCCGCGCGGCGGCCATCAGCATCCCGGGCAACGACTTGTCGCAGCCGGCCAGCAGTACCGAGCCGTCGAGACGCTCGGCCTCCATCACGGTCTCGACCGAGTCCGCGATGATCTCCCGGCTCACCAGCGAGTAGTGCATGCCGACGTGCCCCATCGAGATGCCGTCGGAGACGCTGATCGTGCCGAACTCCAGCGGGTACCCGCCGGCCGCGTGCACGCCCTCCTTGACCGCCTTCGCGAGCCGATCGAGGGACAGGTTGCACGGGGTGATCTCGTTCCAGCTGGACGCGACCCCGATCTGCGGCTTGGCCCAGTCCGCGTCGCCCATGCCTACGGCGCGGAGCATGCCACGCGATCCGGTCGCCTCCAGCCCGTCCGTGACGACGCGGCTGCGCGGCTTGATGTCGGGGGTGCTGTTCGGTGGGGTGCTACTCGACATGGGTCTCACTGTATGGCCATCGTGTCCAGATGCAGAGTGCGACTCCCTACCGTCTTGCGCGGTGCGAGTTCGTGCAGCCAGGATTCGACATCTGCGAAGGGGGATCATGATCGCCGGTGTCGTGGCCCTGGTGCTGGGCGGTTCCCTTGCCATGAGCGCCCTCGCGATGAGCCGGCCCCGCGCTCGATCCGACAGCGCCGGCACAGAGGGCTGATCGAGTCCCGCTCGGTCAGCCGCCCGCGATGGAGGGCAGGACCAGGAGCTCCGCGCCGTCCGGCACCGGTGTCGCCAGGCCGGACAAGTCGCGGATGTTGTCGTCGCCGAGGTAGACGTTCACGTGCCGGCGTAACGCGCCGGTCTCGTCGGTGAGCCGCCGACGCAGTGCGGGATGCGTCGCGTCCAGGGCCGCGAAGGCCGCGCCTACGGTGTCGACGCCGGTCACCTCGACGCATTCGGCTCCGCCGGCGAACGGCCGGAGCGGCGCCGGAACACGCACCACGACTCGCATCACGCCGCGCCTTCGCGTCGTACCGGCATCAGGGCAGGACCGCGACGCGGACGGAGAGGATGTCGGGAAGGTGACGGGCGATCTCGGTCCACGACTCGCCGGAGTCGGCGCTGGCGTAGAGGCAGCCGTCGCGGGTGCCGGCGTAGACGCCCGCCGCCGAGCCGGTGACGTTGTCGGCGGTCATCGCGTCGCGCAGCACGAGCGAGTAGCACGGAGTGTCGGGCAGGCCGTTCGTCAGCGCCTCCCAGCTCTTGCCGGCGTCGGTCGACCGGTAGACCCGGAACCGCGCGTCCGGCGGGATCCGGTTGCCGTCGGCAACCAACGGGAAGTTGAAGACGGTGTCGGGCTCGGACGGGTGCGCGACCATCGGGAAGCCGAAGTCGGACGGCAGGCCGTCGGCGATCGAGTGCCAGGTGCCGCCGCCGTCGTCACTGCGGTAGACGCCGTGGTGGTTCTGCGCGAACAGCTGGTCCGGGCGGCCGGCGGCCATCGCCACCTTGTGCACGCACTGGCCGAACTCGGGCCACGGGTCGGGCAGGAAGTAGGCCTTGATGCCGGTGTTGGACGCCGCCCAGCTCTCGCCGCCGTCGGCGGTCCGGTAGACCCCGCCCGCGGACATCGCCACGGTGATCCGGTTCCGGTCGTCGGGGTGCGGCAGCACGGTGTGGATCGCCATCCCGCCGCCGCCTGGGGTCCAGCTCGGCCGGTGCGGGTGGTCCCACAGCCCGCGAACCAGGTCGAACCTGACCCCGCCGTCGGTCGAGCGCCACAACGAGGACGGCTCTGCTCCGGCGTAGACCACGTCCGGCTCGTTCGGCGGGCCGGGCTGGATCTGCCAGACCCGCTTGAGCGCCGTGCCGGTCTCGGCCGGGAACGTGATCGAGCCCTCCGGCGGCTCGTCCCAGCTGCGGCCCAGGTCGTCGGAGTGGAAGACCGCCGGGCCCCAGTGCCCGCTGGTCGCGCCGGCGAACACCCGCGGGCGCGGGCCGCGGGTGTCGATGCCGACCCCGTACACGTCCTGCATCTCGAACTGCGGGCCCTCGAACTCCCACCGGCGCCGGTCGGCGTCGCTCCGCCCGATCCACAGGCCCTTGCGGGTCCCGACCAGCATGACCGCCTCGCTCATTTGCCCTCCTACCTCGCCGGGCCGGCCACCACGTTCACCAGCGGCTCACCGGACGCGAACCGCTCCAGCTGCGCGCGGACCAGCGCGGCGACCCGCGGAGCGAACGCGGTCGTCGCGCCGCCCCGGTGCGGCGTGATCAGCACATTCGGAGCAGACCACAGCGGATGGCCCGCAGGCAACGGTTCCGGGTCCGTGACGTCCAGGCCGGCGCGCAGCCGGCCGGTGCCCAGCTCGGCGACCAGCGCGCCGGTGTCCACGACCACGCCGCGGGACACGTTCACCAGCAGCGCGCCGTCCTTCATCCGGCCCAGGAACTCCGCGTCCACCAGGCCGCGGGTCTGGTCGGTCGCCGGCACCAGCACTACGACGACGTCCGCGCGCGGCAGCAACGCCGGCAGGTCATCGATCGGTGCCACGCCGGGGCGCGCCCGGCGCGCGACCCGCAGCACGTCGCACTCGAACCCGGACAGCCGGCGTTCCAGCGCCTCGCCGATCGAGCCGTACCCGACGATCAGCACGGTCTTGTCCGCCAGCGAGTCCTGCACCCCGGTGAGCGGCGGCCACACCTCGCGGTCAGCGTCCCGCACCGCCTGCGGGATCTCCCGGTACGACGCCAGGATCAGCGCCACCGCCAGTTCCGCGGTGGACGCGTCGTGCACCCCGCGCGCGTTGCACAAGGTGACCCCGTCGCGCAGGTACGGCAGCACGTGCTCGTACCCGGCGGTCTGCGTCTGCACGACCTCCAGTGCGGTCATGTCCCGGATCACCTCGTTGACGTTCGACCCGCCGAAGTACTGCGGCACGTAGAACCGCACGTACTCGATCGACCCGGGCAACTGGCCGTGACCGTCATACGTCTCGACACGGAACCCGTCGGGCACCCCGCCGAGGAAACCGTCCGGGTCGTTCCAGGGCAGCCACACAGCCAGAAGGTCGCTCACCCTGCCGACCTTAGCCCGGGCCGGCGACCCCGCGGCTTGGCTCTCAGTGACTCCCGGCGCGGAACGCGGGATGAATCGTCGGCGGACGTCGTGCCTGGTCAGGGTGAACTCAGCAGGGGCAGGCCGCTGGGGCACCGTTCTAGGCTGTTTCTGAAGGGCCTGGGCACGTCGGTGGGCACAAACCGACGACAGAGGTGGTGGTTTGCTCATGGCTTCACTCGACCCGGCTGCCCTGTCACCAGCCATGCTGGCTCCCATGCTGCGCGTGTGGGCGCAGGGCCTGTATGGCGTAGAAGCCGCCGTCGAGCTGTTGATCGCCCATCGGCATTGGCTGTCTCGAGCAGACTTCCGTGTCCGGTGCATCAGCGCGAGTGATCGCGGCCGGGAAGGCGAGGGCCCCTACGGGCCGATCGCGACCATCGACTGGGCAGCGGCTGCCGATTTCCAGGGGCCAGCGACTCCGGGCGATCGCAGCATTCTCTGGCTCGCGTGTTCCCTCGCCGACGGGCCCGAGCTACCCGTGGCGCTCGGACACGAGATCAGCACCTTGGAGGCGGAGGACGTCATCCTCGTGCTGAACGCGATCGCGCACACGGCCGGCTGGCACGACTTCGGGATCTCGACGCGGGTCACCGGCGTGTTCGAAGCAGACCAAGCGGGGGGCGGCGACCGCCTGAGCTGACGGCGTCGGGCTGACCGCAGGACGCGATGCGGCGGCTACTCGGCCTCGCCGAACGCCTTGATCTCCTGAACCTCCTCCGGGGACAGCTCTCGAGGGACGTCTCCACGGGTCACCTTCTCGGTCTGGACGTGGTGGCGGATGTCGTCCACGATCTCGGGGTTCGCCAGCGTGGTCACGTCCCCGACGTCGGCGAAGTTGGAGATCGCGGCGATGACCCGGCGCATGATCTTGCCGGAGCGGGTCTTCGAGCGCCGTGCTCGGCGTGTACCCGGGCTTGAGGGCGACGTACATCTCCACGGCGCGACCACGCAGCTCGTCGACCACCGGAACCGCGGCCGCCTCGGCCACCTCCTCGACGGTGATGCTCGCCGACTCGAGCTCCTTGGTCCCGAGCCGGTGCCCCGCCACGTTGATCACATCGTCGACCCGGCCGAGGATCCGGAAGTAGCCGTCCGCGGCCTGAACGGCGCCGTCGCCGGCGAAGTACGGCCAGTCGCGCCAGTCGGTGCTGTCCTTGTCACGGCAGTACTTCTCGTAGTAGGTCTGCACGAACCGCTCGGGCTGGCCCCAGATGGTCTGGAAGATCCCCGGCCACGGGTTGCGGATGCAGATGTTGCCCGCCCGACCGCTTCCGGCCTCGATCACGTCGCCGTTCTCGTCGTAGATCGTGGGATAGACGCCGAGTACGCCGGGGCCGCAACTGCCCGGCTTCATCGGTTGCAGGGCGGGCAACGTACTACCGAGGAAGCCGCCGTTCTCGGTCTGCCACCACGTGTCGACGATGACCGCCTCATCCTTGCCGACGACATCGTGGTACCAGCGCCAGACGTCCGGTTCGATCGGCTCGCCGACGGTCGTCATGTGCTTGAAGTGGTAGTCGTACTTGTTCGGCTCGTCCGGGCCGAGCTTGCGCAGCATGCGGATCGTGGTCGGCGCCGTGTGGAAGATGTTCACCCCGAGGTGTTCGGCGATCCGCCACGGACGACCGGGATCGGGATACACCGGGACGCCTTCGTAGATCACGCTCGTCGTCCCGAGCGCCAGCGGACCGTAGACGATGTACGAGTGGCCGGTGATCCACCCGATGTCGGCGAAGCACCAGTAGGTGTCCTCCGGGTGGATGTCCTGGTAGTACCTCGACGTGCCGGCCACGTACGCGAGGTAGCCGCCGGTGCTGTGCTGGCACCCCTTCGGCCGGCCCGTCGTACCGCTGGTGTACATCAGGAACAGTGGCGCCTCCGCCGGCATCGAGACCGGCTCGACCAGAGCCCCCCGGTAGCCCGTCAGTACATCGTCGACGAAGTAGTCCCGGCCCTGGACCATCGGGCTCTCCGACCCGTACTCGCCTGGCTGCCGCCGCCACACGAGCACCTTGTCGATCTCCACACCCTGCTCGCGGGCTCGCTCCACCGCCTCGTCGGCCTTCGCCTTGTGGTCGATGAGCTGGCCGTTGCGGTAGTAGCCGTCGATCGTCACCAGGATCCGGCTCTGCGAATCGGCGATGCGGTCACCACACGCCGCGCCGCTGAAGCCGCCGAACACCTCGGAGTGCACGACGCCGAGGCGGGCGCAGGCCAGCATCGACACCGGCAGCTCGGGAACCATCGGCAGGTGGAAGGTGATCCGGTCACCGACGTTCACGCCGCCGAAGTCACGGAGCAGCGCCGCGAACTCGTTCACCCGCCGGTACAGCTCCTGGTAGGTGATCGCCTGCGTCTGCGCCGTCTCCGGTTCGGGCACCCAGATGATCGCCGCCTTGTTGCGTGCGGACGCCAGGTGACGGTCGACGCAGTTGTAGCTGGCGTTCAACCGGCCGCCGACGAACCACCGCCAGAACGGCGGATTGCTCGTGTCGAGCGTCGTGTGCCAGTAGGCGTCCCAGCTCAACAGGTCGGCGTACTCCTTGAAACACTCCGGGAACCTGTCTTCGCCGAACCGTTCCAGGATGGCCGGATCCGCCGCGTTGGCCTGGGCAATAAACGTGGCGGGCGGCTGGTAGTACTCCTCCTCGCGCCAGTGAACGGCGATCTGCGCCTCAGAGGCGGGTGTCTCCTGCCCTGTTGTCATCGGTAAGACCTCCAGTCGGACCTGCACATCGCGACGACGCCGCTACGAGCCGGCGAGCAGACGGGCACAAACGCCGAACTCGCGAATCTCGGCGCCCACCTCAGCCTGGCGGGCGAACGCCGAGACGTCTCCGCGTTCCAGCGACTCCCACGCCAGACTGTTCGTCAGCTCCAGCGCGCGGGCGACCACGCAGCCCAGGTCGGCGATCGGCAGCGTCTCCGCCATGTGCCGCAGGCGCAGCGCAGTCTCCAACGAGGCCACGTCCGTGGTGACCACGGGCAGCCGCGCCAGCAGCACCGACAACTCGCCCGCAAGATACTGCTGTGTCATCTCCACCGCCTCCCACACGATGGGAGCGGCTCCAGTCTCTTCCCGGACAGCGACCTGCGCCAGTGGCGGTAGCCAACCGTCCGGTGACTCGCCTGAATTGTGACCGCGGGAAGCTGCGATCACCACGTACTCTGAGCGGATGGGGAGCTCGCCGACCACTCATGAGGGGCGGGCCGGGCGCCGCCTGACGGATCACCAGGCGGCGGTCGGGCGACTGGTCGCGTCGTACGAGGCGATCCCGGACGGGCATCCCGTGCGGCTGGCGAAGCGGACGTCGAACCTGTTCCGGCCGCGCACTCAGCCGGCCGGTCCCGGGCTCGACGTGTCCGGGTTGCGCGGGGTGATCGGCGTCGACGCCGGCGCGCGGACCGCCGATGTGCAAGGGATGTGCACGTACGAGGACCTGGTGGACGCGACGCTCCCGCACGGGTTGATGCCGCTGGTGGTGCCGCAGTTGCGCACGATCACACTCGGCGGCGCGGTGACCGGCCTGGGGATCGAGTCAACGTCGTTCCGGGACGGGCTGCCGCACGAGTCCGTGCTGGAACTCGACATCCTCACCGGCTCCGGCGAGATCGTCACCGCCACACCGGACGGCGAGCAAGCGGACCTGTTCGCGACCTTCCCGAACTCCTACGGCTCACTCGGCTATGCCACCCGGCTGCGGATCGAGCTGGCGCCTGTGCAGCCCTACGTCGCCCTGCGGCACAAGGGGTTCGGCGACCTCGGCAAGCTCGCCGCGGCGGTCGAGGAGATCGTTGCCGAGGGCTCCTACGACGGTGAGCCGGTGGACTTCGTGGACGGGGTCGCGTTCGAGCCGGGCCGCGCGTTCCTGACGCTCGGCCGCTGGCAGACCGAGCCGGGCCCGACCAGCGACTACACCCGGCAGCAGGTCTTCTACCAGTCGATCGGTGCGCGGAGCAACGACCTGCTGACGGTGTACGACTACCTGTGGCGGTGGGACACCGACTGGTTCTGGTGCTCGCGCGCCTTCGGCGTGCAGCATCCGCTGGTGCGGCGGCTGTGGCCACGCAGGTACCGGCGCAGCGACGTCTACCACCGCCTGATCGGGCTAGAGAACCGCTACCAGGTGGTGACCCGGCTCGACCGGCGCCGCGGGAACCCGCCGCGCGAGCGAGTTGTGCAGGACGTGGAGATTCCGGTCGAGCGGCTGCCGGACTTCCTCGACTGGTTCGACCGCGAGGTCGGGATGCGGCCGGTGTGGCTGTGCCCGTTGCGGTTGCGTGGGTCGAGGCAGTGGCCGCTGTACCCGCTCGCGCCCGGCAAGACCTACGTGAACGTCGGGTTCTGGGGCACCGTCCCGATCGAGCACGGCGCCGAGGACGGCGACGTGAACCGGCGGATCGAGGCGGCGGTCGCCGACCACGACGGGCACAAGTCGCTGTACTCGGACGCCTACTACGACCGCGACTCGTTCGACCGGCTCTACAACACCCGAGCCCTGGATGAGGTGAAGGAACGCTACGACCCCGGCGACAGGCTGACCGGGCTGTACGAGAAGGCGGTGCGCAGACGATGACCCTGACCCAGACCCACGTGTCCATCGCCGACGCGATCGGCGCGATCACCCCGGACGGGCTGCCGTTCCGGTTCACCGCGTACGACGGCAGCAGCGCGGGGCCGGAGGACTCCCCGATCGGCATGCACCTGGCGAACGAGCGCGGCCTGTCGTACGTGCTCACCGCGCCCGGCGACCTCGGCATGGTGCGCGCGTACGTGTCCGGCGACCTGGAGCTGACCGGCGTGCATCCCGGCAACCCCTACGAGGCGGCGCAGTTGCTGGTGGGGCTGCGGTTCGGGCGGCCCACCCCGGCGGAGGCGCTGCGGATCGTCCGTGGCCTCGGCTGGAGCTACCTGAAGCCACCGCCGGTGCCGCCGCAGGAGCACGCGCCGCGCTGGCGGCGTACCGTCGACGGGCTGCGGCACAGCAGGACCCGCGACCAGGCGGCGATCCACCACCACTACGACGTGTCGAACCGGTTCTACGAGCTGATCCTCGGCCCGTCGATGACCTACACCTGCGCGGTGTTCGGCAAGCCGGACACGTCGCTGGATGAGGCGCAGGCGGAGAAGTACGACCTGGTCTGCCGCAAGCTCGCGCTGCGCCCCGGGATGCGGCTGCTCGACGTCGGCTGCGGCTGGGGCGGCATGGTCCGGCACGCGGTCCGCGAGTACGGCGTGACCGCGCTCGGCGTGACCCTGTCGCAGCAGCAGGCGTCGTGGGCGGCGGAGGCGATCTCGCACGAGGGGCTGGCGGGTGCGGAGGTACGGCACGCCGACTACCGGGACGTGGCCGAGACCGGGTTCGACGCGATCAGCTCGATCGGTCTGACCGAGCACGTCGGGGTGCGGAACTACCCGTCGTACTTCGGTTTCCTGCTGAGCAAGGTGAAGCCGGAGGGCCGATTGCTGAACCACTGCATCACCCGGCCGCGCAACAAGACGCGGCCGACCGGCGCGTTCATCGACCGCTACATCTTCCCCGACGGCGAGCTGACCGGGGCCGGCCGGATCATCAAGGAGGCGCAGGACGCCGGCTTCGAGTTCCGGCACGCGGAGAACCTGCGCGAGCACTACGCCCTCACCCTGGCCGGCTGGAGCCGCAACCTGGAGGACCACTGGGAGGATGCGGTCGACGAGGTCGGCCTCGCCACCGCGAAGGTGTGGGGCCTGTACCTCGCGGCCTGCCGGGTCGGCTTCGAGCGCAACGACGTCGAGCTGCACCAGGCGCTGCTCGTGAAGCTGTCCGGCACGGCGTCGTCCGGCTTCCCGCTGCGCCCGGACTGGCTCTCCTGACCGATGATGTACGACGTGACAGGCACGTGTGGATCCCGGCTGGCCCGTCGATGAGGGCCGCCGTCGTCATGCTCGCCTGCGGCGCCCTCGTCGCCTGCTCGGGTACAAACGCCGCGCCCAGCCCTACGATCGTTGACAGTCCCTCAGCCCCGAGCGCATCGACTCGGACGCCGGCGAGCACGTCGCCCGCGACCGGGCCTGTGCGGCTGACCGTGGCCGGCACGATCGCCACCGGGCTGAACGTGCCGTGGGGACTCGTCTTCCTGCCCGACCGGACCGCGCTGGTCGCCGAGCGGGACACCGGGAAGGTGAAGCGGATCGCCGGCACGACGGTCACCGAGGTCGGCACGATCG
>WNGB01005326.1_pt1 | contig 23682 bp, 25 predicted proteins | sample 5400681 | NCBI WGS metagenome assembly WNGB01 (sample SAMN13153367, study PRJNA577476) | soil metagenome | isolation source: 115 cm soil or saprolite under grassland replicate 2 | place: USA:California | collected 2016-06-15
TCCCAATAGAGCTGGTCCACGGCATCCACGGTCAGCATGCCGTGGTCGTACGGCTCGATATGTGGATACATCGCTTAGCGACCGAGAAGAGGGCGCAAGGCGGGCTCGAGTGTACCGCTGTCACGTGCCGAGCCATTGTCGTCACAGCCGCCTCGCCGAGCTCGAACGGATCTCGAACCCCATCGGCTGGATGATGCTGGTCGGAGCCTTCGTTGCGTCGTTCGACGTGTTCGCGTCCAACTACGCTGCCTACGCAGCGGCCGTGTCGATTCCGGCTGGTCGACTCGTAGGCTGGCTCGGCCCAGTGCTGAACGTGAGCGTGGTGCTGGTGCCACCGCTGCTGCTGTTATTCCCAAACGGTCGATTGGCGTCTCGGCGGTGGCGTCCAGTCGTGTGGCTGTCCGCCGCGAGCGCTGTCCTTCTCGTGGCCGCGAAAGCTATCAACCCTGGCCGCCTGCCATTCGCAGCGGGCGAGCCAGTCTTCCTCGTAGCGGGCGCGCAAGCGATCCTCCCCGCACTCGATCGCGCGAGCCAGTTGACACTGGTAGTCGCGATTGTGCTCGCCGCGGCCTCCCTGATCGTGCGCATGCGCAACGCGCACGGAGACCAACGCCTACAACTCCGCTGGATCGCGTACGCCGCCGTCGTCTGGGCGGCTGGCCTGGCAGCCTCTATCCTCACGCCTCCGTCGTGGCAGCCGGTCGTCCGAATCCTGTACCTGCTGACACTCAATGGGTTCGTCATCACTGTCGGCGTCGCCGTGCTCAAGTACCGCCTGTACGACATCGATCTCGTCGTCAATAAGACGATCGTCTATGGGGCGCTCGCGCTGCTGATCACGGGTGTGACGTCGGGTTAATGCTGGGGGTGGGTACCGTCGTAAGTAGCGGGGGCGAGGCCGATCTGTGGCTCGCGCTGGTCGCCACGGTCGTGGTCGCGCTTGCTTTTCAGCCGGCACGGGAGCGGGCACAGCGCCTGGCGAACAGGTTGGTGTATGGCCAGCGAGCCACGCCGTACGAGGTCCTGGCTGATCTGTCGCGCCGCATGGCGGGAGCACTGTCGGTCGACGAGGTTGTGCCGCGCATGGCCGAAGCAGCGGCTCGGGGCGTAGGGGCAGCGAGAAGCCGGGTGCGCGTCTATGTTCCTGGCGGGCGGACCGCGTCGTCAGCTGGCCACACGGCACGACGTCCGAGACTTTCGAGCGCACCGTTCTCGTGCTACACCACGGCTCGCCCGCGGTAACCAAGCCTCCGGGAGAACGCTTGACACGCGCGGAAGAGAAGCTGCTGTCCGATCTTGCAGCGCAGGCAGGACCCGCGCTGGAGAATGTCAGACTCAACCTTCAGCTCCAATCCCGCCTGGAGGAGCTCCAGGCGTCGCGGCAGCGTATCGTCGCTGCCCAGGATGCTGAGAGCCGGCGTCTGGAGCGCGACCTCGACGATGGCGCCCAGCAGGGTCTTGTCGCGCTAGCGGTAACCGCGCGGTTGGCGCGGGAGTTGGTGCGAACCGAGCCAGCTGAGGCCGAAAGCCTTCTGGAAGAGGTCAGCCTGCAAGCCAACGAAGCACTTGGAACGCTGCGTGACCTGGCCCGCGGAATATTCCCAACGGCGCTGGCAGACCGCGGTCTGGCGGCGGCGCTCGAGGCCCATGTTGCCAAAGTGTCGCCCAGACCCACCTTTGAAACCGACGCGGTGCTCGGCACGAGGCGCTTTACGCCGGAGCTCGAGGCGGGCGTCTACTTCTGCATACTGGAGGCGCTCCAGAACTGTTCCATGTACGCACCTGATGCACCAGCCAGGGTGGAGCTTGCGAGCGATGACGGCTGGCTCGTGTTTTCTGTGACCGACCAGGGCCCGGGGTTCGACCAGGCCACGACCGCGCCGGGATCAGGGCTCCAGAACATCGCCGACCGGCTTGCGGCAATGGGAGGCGGATTGGACGTGCGATCCAAGCCCGGAGCAGGCACGACCGTGTCCGGTCGCCTTCCGATGTGCGGTAGTGACGCAGTCGATCGCGAAGGCGCTTCTCAGTCGCTCGAACGCGCCTCCGCCGTCGGGAGTCAGCAATCTGATCGTTGACATGCAGCGTGCTCACACCGCCATTTGCACTGCGGGCGGCGCCACCATGCTGTTTACTTCCGCGCGTGCTTTGAGCGCCGCGTTCATAGCGTGAAATCCAGCCAGGGTGTGTTTGTCGAGGCTCGACGCAAAGACTGAGACAAGCAGTCCGGTGAAGCGCTCCTGCTGAATGAATCGCGTGCGGTTGTCCTCGAGAGGCTCGAGCACAAAGTGGTGTGCGCCGTCGAAGACACCTGGTACGAGTAGATGGCCCAGCCAGCGCAGGCTGCTCGCCGGCACGACCTCCAGGAGAGTGGGGTGCATCGTGATGCTCATGCCGCCCGGTGGCTCGAGTCGTACGTCCAGGCGCGCTCCGACCTGGGGTGTGCCAGCAATGCGCGTGACAAACGGGTTCCACGTGGGGTAGGCGTCGAAGTCAGTCAGGATGTCCCAGACGCGCTGGGGCGTCGCGTCAATGTCGATTGAGGCGTGCAGCGTTTTCACAAAGTGTCCTTTCAGTGGGTGCCGAACGCCTGCATGCCGATCTGCCACGCGGCGTCGATGTCGGCATCAGGCGGTAAGCGTCCGTCAAGCTCGAGCAGCGCGAGTCCATGCGCCATGCCCCACACGGCACGTGCGCGATCCAGGTCGCCCCCTACAGCGGCCATGAGCGGCGCCGCCGCGCCGGCTTCCACGCCCGGCGCGAGTCGCTCACGCGGGAGCGGTCGGGTGGTCATCAGACGGTAGAGATGGGGGTGCTTAACCGCGAACCTCCGGTACGCGTCCAGGAGAGCAGCCAATTGATTGGGCGAACGCAGCGCCGGCTCCATGGCGGCGCCCGCCTCCTGCAGTCCGATCTGCATGAGTGCCACCTCGACGCTGGCCTTGTCGGGAAAGTGCTTGTATAGGGACGGAGCGCGAATCCCGAGTGCGTCTGCGATGCGGCGCATGGTGAGCGCGTCTTCGCCGTGCTCTTCGAGGATCCGCCGCGCGGCGTCCACGATCTGCTGACGCCTGGCCACGGGGGCGCGCTCAGCCACGGACATCGCGTCGCTCCTTAGCTAACTTAGTTAGCCACACCTTAGCTAACCAAGTTAGCCACGTCAAGGTGCGGCGCCGGCGTCAACCCCGGGTTCCACCACCAGGCTGAGGCGCCTCCACCTAGCCGCGGCCCACTGTGGCGATGGACGAAAGGAGTCCTAGATGACCCACGCAACCATGCCTCAGGCGCGCACCAGGGCCGCCGCGGGGCCGATACGTTCCTGGCTAGGCAGCACCTGCGAAGGCCGATGCAACCGTCTTCCGCCCGGGCTCGATCGCCAAGACGTTCACGTGGACGGCGGTCATGCAACTCGTCGAGCAGGGCAAGCTCGACCTGGATGCCGACGTCAACACGTATCTCACGACGTTCAAGATTCCGGCAACCTACCCGGAGCCCATCACGCTGGCCCACCTGCTGACCCACACCGCTGGGTTCGAGGAGCATGCCAGCAACGGTGCCACCTACGTTGCGAGTGCTGCTCAACTGCAGCCGCTTGGCACGTCCCTGGCCAGCACGCTGCCGGCGCGGATTTACCCGGCCGGGAGCCGCATCGCCTATTCGAACTATGGCGCAGCGCTGGCGGGCCACCTGATCGAGCAGGCCTCCGGCATGCCGTTCGAGAAGTACATGGCCGAGCACGTCTTGCGACCGCTCGAGATGGGCAACAGCACATTCGCGCAACCGTTGCCCAGCGCGCTCGCGACCATCGCCGCGACTGGCTACACGGCCGACGAGGAAGGCGCAGCCTCGCCGCAGGCGTTCGAATACCTGCAGCTCGCACCCGCGTCCGCCTTCAGCACCACCGCCTCAGACGTGGCCAACTTCATGATCGCGGTCAGAGCCTGCTCGCCTTCGACAAGGATGAGACAGGCCACATTGCGATGCTGTTCGACGGTGATCGACCAGTCGAAGCGTACGAGCGGCTGCCGTGGTACGGCGTGCAAACGACCCAGATGTTCGCGGTCATCGCAGCGCTGGGGCTATTTGCTTCGGCCATCGTCGCGTGGCCGATCGGCGCAGCAATTGGACTGCTCCGTCGGCGGGGTAACCGCTCGAACGCGACGGAGCGTTGGGCACTGCTTCTAGCCTTCGTCGCCATGCTGCTTCTGGTGGCGGCAATAGGCGGTCTGCTCATGACCCTCCTGGGCGACATCCGAGTCCTCAATACGAGCTTGCCGCAAGAGCTGCTGCTGGCTCTCAGGCTCGGCATCGCGGGAGCCATAGCGACCGTCGGCGTCGTCATCTGCGCAGCGCTGGCCTGGCGAACGAATGCCTGGGGCATCGTCGGTCGGCTGCACTACACGGTTATCGCTCTCGCAGCCGTAGGAATCGTCGCGTACCTGAACGGCATCAACATGCTCGGCTTCCGGTTCTAAGCCGAGTCCCACTCACGGCGGGGCGAACGACTCCGGTCTCGAGCCCCGCCGCACCCGCACATCAGCGGCGCCACTCACGAGTCCCTCGTGTATCGCGAGCAGGACGCGCGCGGGACATCGTCCGCGACAGCACCGCGACTCGCCAACGTCGGATACCTGGCGCAGGACCCGCGCTATTACGACTGCGTCTCTACGATTTCAGCCTTGGCACCGTGGCGGCGTCGGCAGCTCTAGAACGGCCACTCCCGTCATACGCTGCGCTGGGCAGCGCCGCGATCCTCAGCTTGCTGTTTGCTGCGGGCGCACTCTGGCGATTCGGACGCGAGCAGCTTTAATCACACTTCGTGTCGCGGGTCGGGTCAAAACAGCCTCGGAATCCGAGCGGCTAGATTGCGGCGAGTCCAAGAGACCTGGCCCGCACCACGAGCTGAACACGGCTCTCCGCTCCGAGCTTGCCGAACAGGTGGTTGATGTGCGTCTTGACCGTGGCCATCGTGATGACCAGCCTGCGGGCAATCTCCTGGTTAGAATCACCCCGGGCGATCAGCCCTAGTACCTCGAGCTCCCGCTCGGTGAGGGTCTCGTACGCTCCCGTCGCTGACCCACGAGGAGTTGTCGCTGCTGGAGCCGCGGGCGTTTCGGCCTCCGGTTCCAGCTCACCGAGCGCAGCTACGAGCGTCTCGACTACTTTGGGGTCGATGACCGATCCGCCGCGCGCTACCTCGCGGATCGCGGCCAACAGCTGCTCCGGATCGGACACGCGCTCCTTCAGCAAGTACGCCCGCCCGGCCGAGCCTTCTTCGAGCAGCGCCCGTGCGTACACGGGTGCGTCGAACTGGCTCAGCAGCACCACCCCAACTTGCGGATGGGTTCTGCGTAACTCCGCAGCTGCCCGGAGACCTTCGTCGGTAAACGTGGGGGGCATACGAATGTCGGTGATGACGACGTCCGGCTGCTCGGCGTCGACGGCCACGAGCAAAGTCCCGAGGTCGCCGCAGCTCGCGACCACCTGGATGCTGGCATCGCTGCGCGTCTCGAGCAGTCGCCGCACTCCCTCGCGCACCAGGAGGTTGTCTTCGGCAAGCACCACTCGGATGGTCATGCTCGCGCCAGCATACGCCGCTGCGCTCGTCTCGGCACGCGCGACCCTGGCACACGAATCAACCTGTAGGCTGAGGCGACTCAACCCGGCCCCATGTGACACTGCCTGAGTGAGAGTAGTGCGCGTCCTTCTCGTGGATGATCAGGCATCGTTCCGTCGCGCCGCCCGCAGAGTTTTGGAGCGCTTATCCGGATTCGAGGTCGCGGGTGAGGTCGATACGGGCGAAGCGGCGGTCGAAGCGGCTCTCGTTTTGGCGCCCGATCTGGTGCTGATGGACGTTCACCTGCCGGGTATGGATGGACCTACGGCCACCAGCCGCATCCTCGACGCCGCGGTCGAGGGCGTGCCCGTGATCATGCTGCTATCCACCTACGAGGCGGCGGACTATTCCTCACTGACAGTGACATGCGGAGCGGCGGCCTACCTACCCAAGGCGGACTTCAGCGCCGCCACGCTGGCCGCCGCCTGGTCCGCCGCTATTGCTACTCGGTCCGACCGGTAGCGGTGACAACCTGCGTATGTCCGCGGAGTTGGAGCAGTTCTGCCACCCTCACACGCGGGCACGAGGAGATGACCATGCTGTTGCGGCTACTGCGGGAAAGGGCATCACCATGATCCATGCGACGACGTGTCCGGCGACTCCGAGCTGCCTAACAAGAGGTTTCGGTTCCGTGGCCTGTTAGGAGCTTGTCTCAAGGCCGTCGGAATCGCCCTTGTTCTGGCGGCCGCGCTTGGCGCCATCTATCAAGCCATTGCCACGGCGCGGGACTCGCGAGAGTATCCGCCGCCTGGCCGCTTGATCGACGTTGGCGGGCACCGCCTCCACCTGCAGGTCACAGGTGAAGACCACGCTGGGCCCACTGTACTCCTCGAAGCAGGCATGGCCTCGTTTTCCACGAACTGGTATGGGGTCCAGACGGCCCTCGCCGCGTCGTCGCCCGTGGTCTCCTACAATCGCGCCGGACTGGGTTGGAGCGAACCTGGGCCGATGCCGCGCGACGCGCGACGCAGTGCCGAAGAGTTGCACATCGCGTTGGAGCGCGCCGGGATCAATGCGCCGTACGTCTTCGCTGGACATTCATATGGCGGGCTGGTTGCTCGGGCTTTCACCGACCTCTACCCCACGGAGGTCGTGGGCATGGTGCTGGTTGACGCCTCGCATCCTGACCAGTGGGCGCACATTCCGTCATCGCTTGGCGGACACGTGCCGGGCGCTTCGAGCCGGGTGCTATCGGTGCTGTCCTGGTTCGGGCTTTTGCGCGCGGTCGACATGATCACGCCACAGGTCGCTGCCGGGCTGCCGCCAGCCGAGTATACGCAGATGAAGGCAATTTTCGCGCTGCCCAGGTCCTCTGCCGTTGCCGCGGATGGGCTAGCCGTCTGGGACGAGTTGACGCGACCGCAGGTCAATGGCGCTCGAACGCTGAGTGATTTGCCGCTGGCGGTGCTCAGCGTCACCGAGCAGCCGCTGTATGGCGAAGTCCTGACCGCGCTCCAGTCCGAGCTGCCGGGGTTGTCCTCCAACAGCATGCAACGCATTGTCGTCGGCGCTACGCACGAAAACCTGATCTCCGATCGCGAGCACGCCAATGTGGTCGCCGACACCATTCGCGAGGTTGTCGCGGGCGCCCGAACGGGTACGCGCCTGCAGTAGATCTCGATCGACGCGCTATCCTGACCAAACTCCAGGTCGCCGATCGAACAGCCGCTATTCTGCGCGCCCGCGAAGCTGGGCTTAGTTGAGACTCGATGCAGCAACGCTGAGCACGTCAGTACGGCACACCGTTCGCCAGGTATTCCGCGCGCAGCTCGTGCCCCAGACCTGGTCGATCCGACACGTTCATGAAGCCCTGCGCCACGTCGAACGGTGGCTCCACGATCTGCTGGTACACCTCGAGCTCCGAATAGGCAATCTCGAGTCGGAAGAAGTTCGGCGTCGTCAACATCGCGTGCGCACCCGCGATCAACGTGATCGGCCCAGTCGCATCGTGTGGACTGACGGGCACAAAGTAGGCCTCGGCCATGCTGGCGATTTTCTTCATCTCGGAGATGCCACCGGTGCGAATGATGTCCGGCATGATGTACTCGGCCAGTTTTTGCTCCAGGACCGGTCGGAACTGCCAGCGCGTGTAGAGCCGCTCGCCCACGCAAACGGGCACATCCGATCGATCGCGGAACTGGCGCAGCGCATCCCAGTTCTCCGGCGGTACCGGCTCCTCGAACCAGCCGATGCGGTATGGAGCCAGCTTGTTCGCCAATCGCACGGCCGTTGGCACGTCGAAACGACCGTGCGCGTCGATGTAGATCTCCACGCCGTCGCCGATCGCCTCGCGGATCTGCGCCACCGTAGCAACCGCGTCCTCGTCATCCTCCGGTGGATAGCTGGCGGCGTACCGCGACAGGTACGCGTGGCCTCCTCGGAACGGATCGAGCTTGAGCGCCGTGTGCCCAGCGTCGACGGTCCGCTTCGCGGCTCGCGCAAACTCCTCGGGAGTGGTGCAGCCGGTGAACCACCCGTTGCTATAGAGCTGCAGTCGGTCGTGGAACCTGCCGCCGAGCAACTCGTAGATCGGAAGGTTGAGCGCCTTGCCGCGGATATCCCAGAGTGCGATGTCGACGCCGCTCATCAGCGCCGAAACGAAGCCGACCGATCCCAGCGAATTGAAGCTGGCGTACAGCTTGTGCCACAGGTATTCGATGCGCGATGGGTCTTCGCCGATCAGCAGCGGACCGAGGCGGCTGGCCGCGGCGGCCACGAGCGCGCTGTGCGGTCCGCTCGAAACCTGGCCGAGCCCGCGAATGCCCGCGTCGGTATCGACATGGAGAAAGACCCACGCATAACGCGTACCTGGCAGGTGCGAGGCGGTGACGTTGGTGATCTTCACCGTTCCTCGTCGAATGTGCGAATGTGCCGCCGTCGTCGGTCGCCGACCGGGTGCCGGCTCAACGCAGCCTCGTCGAGCTCGATGCCCAGGCCGGGCCCGGTTGGCAGGTCAATGTAGCTGTCGCGGACCTCGAATGCGCTCCGCGCGATCTCGCTGCCCATAGCTTCGAAGTTGACGAAGTACTCGGTGATCAGGAAATTGGGAATGCAGGCGCTGACCTGGAGCGTGCACGCGAGACCAATCGTCGTGCTGTTGTAATTATGCGGTGAAACCGTGACGTGCCACGGCTCGGCCATCGCGGCGATCTCTTTGAGCGCCAGGATCCCGCCACAGCTGCACACGTCCGGATTCAGAATGTCCGCGGCCCGTTGCGCGAACACCTCCGCGAATTGGGCTTTGCTGTACAGAGCTTCGCCAGTGACCACCGGCAACGAGATCCGCCGGCGCACCTCCGCCAGGCCGGCCATGTCCTCAGCGTCGATCGGCTCCTCGTACCAGAATAGTTCGAACGGCGCCAGTCGCTCGGCCACCCGGATTGCCTCGTTGGGCGCGAGTCGGCGATGCACCTCGATGAGAATCTCCACACTCTTGCCGACCGCCTCGCGCACGGCCCGCACGCGCTCCACCGCCAGCTCTTCTTCGGCGCGGCCGATATGGGTTCGCCATGGATTTGTGAACGGGTCGAACTTCAGCGCGGAAAAACCTCGGGCGACAACATCCGCCGCACAGCGCGCGAGCGCATCGGGTGTGCTGGCGCCGTCGGACCAGCCGTTGGCATACACGCGAATCCGGTCGCGGCACGGGACACCGAGCAGGTTGTAGACAGGCTGGCCGCACGCTTTGCCGGCGATGTCCCACAAGGCGTGCTCGAGCGCGCTCAGCGCCGACCAGAAGTCCATTGCCGGCCGACGCAACGCGTAGTCCAGGTACATCACCGACGTGAAGTGCTTTATCGCGAACGGATCGCGGCCGACGAGGTGGCGGCCCATCTCGGTCAGGTGCGCGAGCATCGCGCCGTCGCGGTCAGCCTGGGTATAGGCCTCACCCCAACCAACCAGGCCGTCGTCGGTGTCAACTTTGACGAACAGCCAATTCTTGGCGCCGCCGGAATCGACCAGGAACGGCGATACGCGCGCGACGCGCGTCATTGCAAGCTCAGCGGGGCGTGCTCGCAGAGTGCCATGACCGCTACGCAGACGCGACTTCCGACAGCGGGAAGTTGAGATTGACTTCGATGCCGTCGGGATCGTTCATCTGCAATTGGTGCTTATCTGGCAGGGTTCGTTCCTTCACCTGCACACCGTGCGCGGCGAGGCGATCGCGCACACCGGCGAGGTCCGTTGCCCAGAACTCGACGTGGTGCAAGCGACCCGTGTTCCAGCCTTGCAGGTGCTCGGCAGGCGGCAGCCTGTCGAAGATGGCCTCCATCTCTGGCGAGGCCTGAAATACGTGGACCACTTCCCGATCACCGATGGACACGATGAACGCGGGTACGGAAAAGCCTTCGCGCGTTCGCACGTTCAGACCCAGCGCGCGCTCATAGAAGGCCCATGACGCATCGGCGTCTTTCGAGCGCACCGTGTAGTGGTCCCAGGCCGTGACGGGCATCGACGATCTCGGGCTAGACGACTGACCGTACACCACCACGCCCAGAGAGCGCGAGCTCGATGACCACGGCGGTGCGGCCGCGATACCCTGCGCTGCACCCGCGGTGGCGTCGAACGTCCCGATCCAGTTGACGACTTTTATCGGTCGCGAGCGCGAGCTACGCGAGCTGCGGCACTTGTGCGAGACCGCTCGCCTGCTCACCCTGGTCGGTGCGGGCGGCATCGGTAAGACGCGGCTGGCGCTCCAACTCGCGCACGAGCTCCAGCGCGAGCCGGCGTGCGATGCCATCTGGCTCATCGAACTCGCCGCGCTCGGCGATCCGGCGCTCGTACCGCAAGCCGTCGCCGCCTCACTCGATATCCGCGAACGCCCGGATCAGCCACTGCGAGAGACACTGCGCGAGGCACTGCGCGAGACGCGCATCGTGTTGCTGCTCGATAACTGTGAGCACCTTATCCAAGCCTGTGCAGACCTCGCCGAAGACCTGCTGCGGAACTGTCCGCACCTGCGGATCGTTGCCACCAGCCGCCAGCCGTTGGGGCTTGCCGGCGAGACCTGCTGGCGAGTGCCCCCGCTCGGCTTGCCACCGGCACATGCCGGAAGTGGTTCGGACGAGGTCGCTGCGGCGGAGTCGGCCCGCCTGTTCGTCGAACGCGCGCGCCTGGCGCTGCCGACCTTCGTCGTGACCGATCGCAATGCGCGCACGCTGGCGGAGATCTGCCGCCGACTCGATGGCATCCCCTTGGCAATCGAATTGGCAGCGGCGCGTATGAGCGCGCTCGGCATCGAGCAGATCGAGCATCGGCTCGCCGATCAGTTCCACCTGTTAGGCAACGCGGCGCAGCGCGGCGATCCGCGTCACCGCACCCTCCGCGCCACCGTGACGTGGAGCCACGACTTACTCGCACCCGTCGACCAGGTCGTCTTCCGCCGCCTGGCAGTGTTTGCTGGCGGCTGGACGCTCGAGGCGGCCGAGTCGGTCTGTGCCGACGCCGGGGTAGCGCGCGAGGACGTCCTGGATCATCTTGCTCGTCTCGTCGATCAATCGCTCGTGCAAGCCGAAGGTCAGGAAGGCTCCGCCCGCTACAGGTTGCTGGAGACGCTGCGTCAGTTTGCCGTCGAGCAGCTCGACGGCGCGGCGGAGGGCTCGCTCATCCGCGACCGCCACCGCGACTGGTACCTGGCGCTAGCCGAGCAGGCTGACGCGGACCTCAACGGACCGCGCCAGGGCGAGTGGCTAGAAGTACTCGATCGCGAGCAGGACAACCTGCGTGCTGGGCTGCAGTGGTCGCTGAGCAGCGGCTCCATCGAACAGGCTCTTGCGATGGCCGTCGCGTGCAGCTACTTCTGGCAGATCCGCGGACACCGCTATCGGTCCGAGGGTCGGCGTTGGCTCGAGGACGCCATTGCCGCAAGCGAAAGCGATCGGGCGAGCCCGCGGGCGCGCGGCCGCGCCCTGTACTGGGCCGGCACCTTCGCTGCCGAGCAGTTTGACTTCGACACCGCCAGAGCCCGGCTCCAGGCGGCGCTCGAGTTGTGGCAATCACTCGACAACGAGCGCGGGGTCGCGGAAGCCCAGCTCGGGCTCGCCACGGTGTATCGGGATATGGCCGAATACGAGCGTGCGGAAGAGCTGCTGCGCGACAGCCTGGCTCGCTCGCGCCAACTCGGGGACCGGCTGAAGGTCGCGCGCGTGCTACGAGTGCTGGGTAATGTGGCCTTACGGCGAGGCGACGGCAATGGGGCCGCGGCCGTCCTGGGCGAGTCGCTCGAGATTCTGCAGGCGTTAGGGGAGAATCACCTGGTAGGCCACGTGTGGGACCACATTGGCGAAGCCGAGCAATTGCGCGGCCAGCTGCAGCGCGCGCTGGAGGCACATCGACGGGGCGCCGAACTGCTCGAGGCGGCTGGATGCGAGGAAGGCGTAAACACGTCCCTGTACCTGCGTGCGCGGGTCGCGCAGCGGCGCGACGCACCTGACCAGGCGCTAACGCTTGCCGCCCGTAGCCTGCGCGGCTACCGCGTCTTGGGCAATCGGCGCGACCTGCCCGCTGGCCTCGAGCTCGTGGCCGAGTGCCTGAGCCGCGGCGACGCCGAGCGGGCCGCGCAACTGTTTGGCGCAGCCGATGCCTTGCGCCTGTCAATGCGGCTGCCGCTACCGCCAGCCGAACGCTCGAGCTATGAGCGAGGAGTGGCGAGCCTGCGTCAGACGCTCGGCCACGATGCATTCGAGGCTGCGTGGGCGGCGGGACGCGCGCTGGGCAGGGACTCTGCCATCGACCTGTCGATCGCGTGTGCCGAGAAGCCGTCGGCCACGCGCATCCCGCTCACGCGGCGCGAGCTCGACGTGGCGCTGCTGGTCAATCGCGGGCTGTCGAACAAGGAGATTGCCAACGATCTCTCCGTTTCGGTGCGCACGGCCGAAGCCCACGTGACGCATGTCCTGAATAAGTTGGGTCTGCACTCGCGGTCACAACTCGCCGTCTGGGTGGTCGAGCACGGGCTGCTCCGCGCAGGCGAGGGCTCGAACTGAAGGTTCACCGTAAAGTCGGCACCGATGAGGCTGCTGGCGGCGCTTAGCAGGCTGATGAAAAGGCGGTCCCGCTCTGGATTCGTTGCTTCGTCAAGCTCAGCACTCACCATGAGCCCGCTCATCCTGAGCTTGTCGAAGGATCGTCCTGAGCCTGTCGAAGGATCTTTTCATCAGCCTGTTAGTGGATTTGGCGCACCGTGCGGGCGTGCGCCGCGATTGTCGCCACCGCGCCAGCCGGCAGTGCCTCAGCGTCTGGATCATTGCCCAGTGCGGGTGCGACTTCGCGAACCACGTGCTGCACGAGGTCCGGGAACGCGATGCTCGGGCTTGCCGTTAACTCGTCCTTGACCGCACGATCGATCGCCTGCCAGGCGGCCATCGAGTCGTCCAGTGTCTGGTGCACTTCGGGGCCGGTGCGGACGGCTTCCTGCGTCTGCGCCGACCAGCGGTAGCGATGCGCTTGCGCGAGGGTCTGAATCGGCATATCGCGCAGCCGCTTGATGGAGTTGACGTAGTCGAGTGCATCGAAGTACAGGGGAAAGCCCGGCGAGCGCCCGCCGCGGCCATTGACCGCATCTCCGCTGAACAGGATGCTCTCGCTCTCCCAGTAGAACGACGCCGAGCCGGGTGTGTGGCCGGGCGTATGCACCACGGTCAGTCGCACGTCGCCACCGAGGTCGATCACGTCGCCCTCCTCCAGGCGCCGCTCGACGCCCCATTCGCGACCGAGCATCTGCAATTGGACCGCTTCACTCTGTGAAATCTGCTCCGCCTGGCCCATGAGGCGAAGCGTGTCGCGGCAGTACTTCTCGAGGTATTTGTCGCGGTCGGTCAACTCCGCGTCGGCACTGTGGACGTGAATGCCGGCGCCGCTCGCTTCCAGCATGTCGGCGTTGCCGCCCGCGTGGTCTGCGTGGACGTGGGTGTTGATGATGATCCGCAGGTCGGAGGGTTGCCAGCCGATCTCCTCGAGGGCCGGCAGCAGCGAAGCGCGTGGCACGCTCGCGGTACCGGTGTCGATAATGGCCCTCTTGGGCGCGTCGATCAGATAGCAGTTGACGATCCCGTTGCCTTCGAACGGCGCGGCGATCTGGAAGATCCGCGGGTGAATGCGTAGCGCGGGCATGTTGCATGCTATCCTTCGGCGCGCTCGCGCCCGGCGCGGGGGACTTCAGCTTTGTGAGATAAGGATGAGCGAGCTCGACTGGCGCTCGACGGTTTGTCGCCTCAACGGCTAATCCGCTGTTTGCATTTCAGCGCGTCTCTGTAAGCAGCGGGAGAGCGACGCGTGCCCCAGTCCCGGACTGACCCACAGTCCTGACGTTCAATGGGCCGAGCCTCCTGCTATCGCCGTATAGCCGAAGGACGATCGATCAATGCCCATGCCCCATCGAACCCAGATGCAGCTCATCCGCCGACGACTCGTCGGCAAGGACGGCAGCGACCGCGTGCGTGAGCTGCGCGCCATTGTTGGCGACCTGCCTGACTATAAGAACGGCCCGTACGCGGACATCCGCAAGTGGGTACTCGGAGAGTTAGATGCCACGCGCCTGCGGGCAAAAGTCGTCCATCGTGATTCGATCGCTGTGCGCCGTGAGGGCGCCGCGCAGATCGCGCTGGTCGGTCCGCCGAACGCGGGCAAGTCTTCACTCCTGCACGCGCTGTCCGACGTCCAGATCAAAGTCGGCGATTACGCGTTCACGACCTTGCGTCCCGTGCCTGCGCTCGTTCGCATCGATGGCATCCTGGTCCAGTTTGTCGAGATTCCTGGCCTGGTCGAAGGCGCCAACGAGGGGCGGGGCGGAGGTCGCGCCTTCCTTGGCGTGCTGCGAGGAGCCGACGCGATCGTCTATTGCCAGGATGCCTCGGCATCGACCGAAGCGCTCGAAGCCGTGATCGCCGAGGTCGAAGGGGCGAATATCGTCCGGCCTGCCCTGCTCGCTGTCACCAAGGTGGACGAGGTCCAGCAGTCAAGTCCGGCCGAACTGTCCAGGCGGTTTGGGGGTCTGCCCGTGGTGCCGACATCGATCCTGGACGACGCCAGCCTCGAGCGCCTCAAACGCGCGGCGTGGGCATTGACGGGCCTGATGCGGGTCTACCTGCGCCACGGCGCCGAAGCGGCCGAGTTTCCCGAAGCGCTGCCCACGGGAGCAACGGCACTCGAGGTCGCCCAGGCGATCCACTCGGACATCGCGAGCCACTTCCGAGCGGCGCGCGTTTGGGGCCCCTCAGCCCGCTACCCCGGCCAGCGGGTTGGCCGCGACCACGTGGTGCAAGATGGCGATACGGTCGAGATCATCGGCGGCTGATAGTCAGTTGGTCCACTAGCATGCTCGATGAAGACGACATGCTGATCCGCAAAACACCGCGACTGGTCATGCACCGCGCATGACCACCTACGTTCTGGTCCACGGCTCGTATCAGGGTGGCTGGATCTGGAAACTGGTCGCGCAGCGGCTGGAACAGTCAGGCCATCAGGTCTATCGACCCACACTCGACGGCTCGGCGGAACGGCGGCGGACTGGCGCGGCCGGGCTCACCCTGGAGCAGCACGGCGCCGAACTTGCCGACCTGCTGTTCTACGAAGACCTGCAGGATGCGGTTCTCGTTGGCACCAGCATCGGCGGCATGGTCGTTGCGCAAGCTGCGCCGTCAGTGCACGAGCGGATCAGGCGCCTGGTCTTCATCGACGCACTGGTGCCATTGCCCGGTGAATCAGTGCCGATCGTGAATTCGCGGCAGCCGCATGATCGACGCAATGGCGTGTATGGTCCGCCGCCGGAACAGGCGCGGACGACGATCTTTGCCGACGTCGCCGGTGAAGTAGGCGACTGGGCAGCCGCGCGATATACGCAGCAGGCGATCGGCCCGACCGACGATCCAGTTGACCTGCGCGACTTCTGGTCGCGCTCGTGGCAGGTCGACGTGCTGCGCTGCACGCGGAGTCCGCTGCCCCCAGAAGTGCATCAGCGGCGGACCGCCGAACGACTGCACGGCACCTACGCAGAGATCGACGCTGGCCATTACTCGATGCTGTCGCATCCACAGGAAATCGCCGACTACCTCCTGGCGCGGTAGGCTGGGCGCGATATGAAAATCACCGATCTGTGCGGTGGACGTTGCCGTGTGGGATATCGCCGGCAAAGTCGCCAACCTGCCCATTCATCGACTGTTGGGAACGTGCCGCGAGAGCGCCCCCGCATACGCGTCCTCCGCAGTGATGCCGCGCGTGCAGGACTACGTCGACGAAGCGCTGCACTTTCGGGATGCCGGCTGGACGGCGTACAAGATCCATCCGCGCGGTCTGCCGAAGGTGGACCTCGAGATCTGCGCCGGAGTCAAAGATGCGGTAGGCGACTCGATGGTGTTGATGCTCGATTCCATGTGGTCGTACGGGTACGAGGACGCGGTGCGCGTGGGTCTGGCGGTTCAGGAGATGGGCTTTTACTGGTACGAGGACCCGCTGGCGGAGGATGACCTGTACGGCTACACGAAGCTGCGACCGCGGCTTCGGATTCCCATTCTTGCCACGGAGCACTCGCCCGATGGCATGTACGGGTACACCGAGTGGATCCGCCAGCACGGGACAGACATGCTGCGTGGCGACGTGGCCTTGAAGGGTGGCATCACGCCCATGGTCAAGATCGCACATCTGGCCGAAGCCTTTCGAATGAAATGCGAGATCCACCATGGCGGAAACTCGCTCAACAACGTGGCGAATCTGCACATCACCATGGCCATTCCGAATTGCGAATACTTCGAAGTGCTGCAGCCGGACGCCGCGCAAAAGCATGGTCTGGTGCGGGACATCGAAGTTGATGCGAGTGGCCTGGTCCACGCGCCGACTGGACCCGGGCTCGGATACGAGATCGATTGGCAGCTCGTCGAGCGGAACAAGGTCGGCGAGCTGCGCTGACAACATTCGGCCGGCCGCGGCCGCGTGGGGCAACCAGCGCGCGAGCGATGCGTTCCGCGCTCTATCCTGGGTACCCGATGGACACACCTCTCGCCGGGCGCGCGGCCCTCGTGACTGGCGCGGGCATAGGCATCGGGCAGGCCATCGCCATCGAGCTCGCCCGCCAGGGAGCCGATGTGGCGGTCCATTACGCGCACAGCGCCGCCGGGGCGGACGACACCGTGGCGGAGATCAGCCAGCTTGGTCGGCGAACCGGCGCATTCCAGGCTGACCTTGGGCAGGTCGACGAAGCGCTGCGCCTGGTCGACGCGGCCGCGGACGCCCTGGGCGGGCTCGACATCCTGGTCAACAATGCCGGCGTTACACGCACCCTTGACTTCGGCGAAACCACGCCGGCGGCCTACGACGAGGTGTTCAACCTCAATATGCGTGGCTACTTCTTTTGCGCCCAGCGGGCGGTTAGTCACATGCAGCGCCGTGGCCGAGGCGCGATCGTGAACGTGACGTCGGTTCACGGCTTCGCTGGGTTCTCGCGCCACGCCGCGTACGCGGCAACCAAAGGTGCAATCATCGCCTTTACGCGTGAGCTGTCGATCGAGCTCGCCCCGCTGAACATTCGGGTCAACGCGGTGGGCCCGGGCCTCATCGAGGTGCCGCGCTATTTCGACATCCCCGGCTACACGACTGAGCTAGGTGGCAGTATGGTCCCCTGGGGACGCGCTGGGCTCCCGCGCGACGTCGCGCCAGCCGTCGCCTTTCTGGCGTCAGACGCCGCAGACTTCGTTACCGGCCAGGTGCTGTACGTGGATGGCGGGACCACCGCGCGCATGGGTCTCTGGTGGAACCAGGGCACTGCTAACGCGTAGGCGTCTAGCGGCGTTGCGGGCGGCTACGATCGCGTCCGAAGGTGCTACTCTCGATGCAGCTCAGCTGAAGCACCGCGGGCGAGGGAGGCCAACAGGATGGTGGTGGCGTTGCCGACGACGTCGCTGGTTATGACGGACCAGCAGCGCCAGGATTTCGACGAGCGTGGCTTCATCCTGCTGGAGAACTTCTTCACGTCGCCGGAGCTCGAGCGCCTGCTGGCGGCGATCGACGAAGTCGCAACGCAGATTCGAACTGACAAGGGCCTCAGCGAGCAAGACCCGTTTGCGCTGCGCAACGCGCTAACGCACCACGAGGCGTTCCTCGACTCATCGACCATCCCCGAATGCTGCCGCTGGTGGTAGACGCAATCGGCTGGAACATTCAGATTCGAACAACGCACCTTGACTACCGGCCCCCATACCCAGAGGGCCCTGGAGGCTGGTGTGCTGGGCACTGGCAAGGGCGCCGACCACGCCGCGGGGTACAAGAACCTGGTCTGGCATCCCGACCTGGCCGGGCCCTACCTATTCGAGGCGCCGTCGCTGGACGGCTTCTGTCCACCGAGCCCGAGCGGTTCGAAAACTCGTGCCGGCTCCTGGATCGGTTCGTCGCGGCCGGCGGGACCGCCGAGCAGAAGGGTGCGACGCTCCGCCAGGACGACCTGGCCTGGATGCTCCACCAGCCATTTGCGGTGTACCCACTCATTGGTCCGGCCATTGTTGCTGAGATGGAGGACTGCCTGGGCGCGCTCGACGTCGAGCTAGATCCCGAGCAAGTCGCCTGGCTGAATCTCGCCGACAAACCGGTCTTGGAGCCGGCTACCCGCTAACCGCTCTTCAGCTTGCGCGAGCCGCCCGCGTGATTCCCGAACGCAGAGCCTCGATGAGGGTATGGACCGTAGTGCTCGACACCAATATCTTCGTCGCCGCTGGCTTCAACGTCCGCAGCAACGCAGCGCGGTTGGTCGATGGTGTGCGTGACCGTCGCCTGCGCATGATCTGGACATACTCCACCCGAGCCGAGGCCGAGCACATCCTGCGGCGCATTCCACGCCTGTCCTGGGAGCGCTTCGCCGACCTCTTCCGTCCTGCTGACCGTTTTCCAGGCGAGATCGCGCCGGAAGACTTCGAGCAGGTCAGCGACCCTGCCGACCGCATCTTCGCCGCGCTAGCTCACGCGGCCAACGTGCCGCTGGTGACGCAGGACCGAGCCCTCCTCGAAGACCTGGCGCTCATCGGCGTGCCAGCCTGCACTGCCCACGAGTTCGTCGATCGCTGCGGGCTCTGACCCAGCCGAGCCGGCCCGCCGTGCTTGACGCGTTTCCGGCGCACGCGTATGTTGCGGTCACGTTCGTTACACACCCGAAGGGAGCCAAGGACGCATGACTGACCAGCTACATGCGCACGTGGCGTTGGAAGCCGAGCAGCGCCAGCGGCGGCTCAGCAGACGCAGCCTCCTGCGAGGATTTGTGGGTGTTGGACTCGCAATCCCGGTGACCGGTGGGCTGCTCGCGGCGTGCTCGGCGTCAGCGCCCGCGTCGGCGCCCACCGCGGCCGCCGCCGCCACACAGGCACTGCCAACCGTGGCCGCTGCCGCCAAACAGGCCGCTCCGACCGTCGCCGCGGCCGCGACGCAGGTCGCCCCGACCGTTGCGGCAGTCGCCACACAGGCTGCGCCGGTCGTTGCCGCGGTGGCCACCCAGGTCGCGCCCGTAGTCGCGGGCGGCGCCAAGATGCAAGTGTCCATCCTGAACAAGGAGATGTCCAAGGATGAGATCGTCGCCGCGCTGAAGACTGAAGGCGAGGTCAACGTCGCAAATTGGACGTACACTGCCAACGACGCGATCGTCGGTCGCTTCCAGGACGTCGTGAAGTCGGACTGGGGCGTCGACATCAAGTGCAACTACCTGCCGTCGCAGTCGCCCAGCGTCTACCTGACCAATCTGTACACCGCCAACAAGGGCGGCAACCCCGCGCCATATGACGTCATGGCCATCGAAGAGCCGTACTACGTCGAAGCCAAGACCAATGGCGTCACCCAGGACATCTTTCCGTCCGACTTGATGAAGAACTGGCAACCCGTCGACAACCGCTTCAAGCGTGACAAACAGGCGGTGGCATTTCAGGCCACGGCCTTCCCGGTGATCGTCCACACCACCGACTGGATCAAGGACTGGAAGGACCTATCGGACCCCCGCCTGAAGGGCAAGCTGACCATGCCCGAAGTTGGCGACATCACCAATGGCGGTCATCTCGTCGGTGCTGCCTGGGCGTTGGGCAAGGACTACAAGAAACCCGACGACATGAAGGCGGTGGTCGACTTCTTCGCCAATCAGATCAAGCCCAACGCCATCAAAGTCACCAGCGACTCGGCCGAGATGCAGCGACTGCTGCGCTCCGGCGCCGCACTCGCGGTCATGTTCTGGAATTCGCTCGCGCGGCTCGAGCAGCTCAGCGGTCAGCCGGGTACGGACAAGACGGTGTACACCCTGCCGCCTGCTGGTGTGCCGGTGATTAATGGCTACATGTGGATCCCTAAGGCCGCACCACATCCGCTCCTGGCGCAGCTCTTCTTGAATTGGCGCATCAGCTCCGATGGACTCATTCCCAGCGACAAGTGGCCATCGGCGCCGGGCGCCGGTCCGATGAAGTGGCAGGAGGAAAAGGGCGCCTGGTCCGAGATCTTCGAGGGTGTACTGAACGCGGAGCAAGAGAAAGACGTGCCTGCCTGGTTCGCGCAGGACTACAAGCGCCTGTACACACCATTCAGCGACTATGACAAGCTGAAGGCGGTCGACTGGGACTACTACGCGGCGAATGAAAAGGATTGGCAGGACGCCGAGTCCAAGGCACTCGGGCTGTAGTCCTCGGAGGCAGCGGGAGGCAGATTGGCAACGCTAGATGCGATGGCCGCTCCCAGGGTGGTGGTGTCGCGTGCCACGTACTTGAAGCGAGCCGCGCCCTGGCTCCTGCTGCTGCCGAGTCTCGCGACGACGCTCCTCTTCCTGGTCGTGCCATTGGGCTTCCTGGCAGTGCTCAGCCTGACTCGTGGGTCGAGCTTCTTCCAGACGCCCGTCTTCACCGCCGACAACTTCCGCACCATCCTCGGTGATCAGCCATACCTGATCTACACCACGATCTTTCAAGCCGTCGGCTCCACGGCCATCGACCTGGTATTCGGATTTCCCTTCGCATACATCTTGGTGCGCAAAGTCCACTATCGCGACCTGGTTCGGGCACTCATGGCCTTCCCGTTGTTTGGGACACTGTATTTATCGTTCGGATTGAGTTTCATCTTCCTGCCGGATACGACCTTCGGCAAAATGCTCGTCGCGCTGGGTATGAATCCGGTGAGTTTCCTGTACTCCACGCCGACGGTGCTGTTCGCGCTCGCAGTCGGCTCGTTTCCATTCATGGTGGTCAATATTGCGACTGCGCTGCAGAACGTGGAGGTGACTCTGGAGGAAGCATCGGCCATGCTCGGAGCGAGTGCCTGGCAGACGCTGACACGGGTGTTGTTTCCACTCACTCGGTCGGGCATGCTGGCCGGCAGCCTGTTGTGCTTCGGTTGGAACATGGGCGTCTATATCGTTCCGCTGCTGCTGGGCACGACAGACGATCAACGCGTGCTGGCGGTGAGCATGTACGTGCGCGCTGTCAGACAGAACGACTACGGCATGGCCGCGGCGCAGGGCATTGTGCTGATGGTCATGGCGTCGATCGTTACGTACGTTTCGCTGCGCTATTCGCGGGGGGCGCTGGCGGATTGAGCGCGATTGATACCAGTCTGTCGCGGACTCGCGGGCTGAACGTCAACTGGCGGCGGTGGTTGTCGCCGCGGCGCATGGTCGACCTGCTGATGCATGGCTACGTACTGGTGTGGCTGCTGATCTTCGTCCTGCCGTTCCTGGCCTTACTGGACTACTCGCTCCAGAAGGGGCGCGGGTACGACCCGCTTGGCAACTACACCTACGTATTTCTCGGCACCTTCAAAGACAACATGCTGCTCAGCCTGCAGGTGACGGTGTCGGCCATCGTGCTGAACACGTTGATCGCCGTCCCAGCCGCGTATGCGATTGTGCGCTTCACCTTTCCGGGCAAGCGGGCGATCCTGGCGCTGCTCAATCTGCCGCTGTACACGCCAGCCGCGGTCATGGGCCTGGGACTCCTGCTGGTCTACAACCTCGTCTACCACATCCAGCAATCGACGTTCGGCCTGATCGCGGCGATGACGATGGGCACCTTCGGGCTGGCCCTGATACCGATCATCGTCTCACTCAAGGACTTGCCACCAGCCTACGAAGAGGCGTCGGTATGCCTCGGAGCGACCAGGTGGCAGACCTTTACGCGCATTGTCCTGCCGCTGATCGGGCCAGGCATAAGCGCTGGCGTGCTGCTCACGTTCGTGATCGTGTTCAACGAGTTTCTGGTAACCCTGTTCATCGCTGGGGCCGGGCAACAAACGGCCCCGCTGCGCGTGTACAGCCTGGTCAGAAGCGCGGGCATTGCCAACACGACCGCGGCTCTGGCCGCCGCCATGCAGGCGATCTCGTTTCTGCTGATCATCCTCTTCTTTCGCACTGTGGGTTCGCGCTACCTGCGCGGCACCTACCTGATGTAATGGCGCGCGTTCGACTGGTCAACGTCTCCAAACGTTTCGGCGCGGTGGTTGCCGCCGAGCGGGTGAACCTGGACATTGCGGACGGAGAGTTCGTCACCTTGCTTGGTCCATCGGGGTGCGGCAAAACCACAACCTTGCGCATGATCGCCGGTCTGGTCGAGGCATCGGAGGGAGAGATCTACTTCGATGACCAGGAGGTGAGCCACATACCGCCGAATCGGCGCAACGTGGGGTTCGTCTTTCAAAGCCATACGCTGTTTCCCCACCTGTCCGTATTCGACAACGTGGCGTACGGGCTATCCGTGCGCGGCGACCAGCGCGGCGCGATTCGGGATCGGGTGCACGAAATGTTGGCGCTCGTCAACCTGTCGGGATACGAGCAGCGCATGCCCGCGCAGCTGTCGGGCGGACAACAGCAGCGCGTGGCGCTGGCGCGCGTACTGGCAACCGATCCGCGAGTGCTGCTCTTCGACGAGCCGCTGTCGTCACTCGATCGAAACCTGCGCGATCAGTTGAAACACAGTATTCGTGAGCTTCAGCAACGGTCCGGCAAAACGGCCATCTTCGTGACCCACGATCAGTCGGAAGCGTTTGCGATATCCGACCGGATCTTTGTCATGCATGACGGACGTGTCGAACAGGGCGGCACCCAGCTCGAGCTGTATCTCCACCCGAATACTCCGTTTGTTGCGGAGTTCCTGGGCAACAACAATTGCCTGCGCGGCGTGGTCGCGGAATCCGCCGCGGACGAGGTCTCGGTGCGTATTGGCACCCACACTTTGAGCAGTTCTGCCCCACGTGACTTTGCAGCAGGCACGCCCGTCCTGGCGTATGTGCGGCCGGAGAGCGTCGTGGTGCTGCAGAACGGCGCGCCGCGAAGGCGCAATGAACTGGACGGCGTAGTGGAGCGAATCGTCTTTGACGGTTCAACGATCCATTTGCACGTAGACACCCCCGTTGCGCGCCTGCTGGTCGAAGTCGGCGGGGCCGAGCGGTTCGAGCTGATGGCTGGCGCAGGCAGTGCGGTGCGCCTGGGGTTTGACTCGCTTACCGTGATACCGGAGCGCTGAGCGCCGGGATCGCGTCGGTGGCAATGCGTTCCACGACGCTGAACTGCTCCACGCCGGTCAGATCGAGTACGAACTCCTGGATGCCTGCTTCGCGATAGCGCCCGATCACGTCGTGAAAGGCTTCGACCGACGCGGATGGGCTCGGTTTCATGGACGTCGGGCAGTACAGCGAGCGGCGAATCGAGTGTGGGTCGCGCCCGCTAGCGGCACAGAGCTCGTTCAAGGTCTCATTGCGCGTGCGTATTTCTTCCACCGTACCGAATGAATTCCAGACATCTGCGTACTTGGCCACCACGCGGAGCATTCTCGGCTTGTGCCCGCCGAGTGTCAGCGGTGGTCGAGGCTGCTGGATCGGGCGTGGACGAAAACGCGCTTGCCGCACCTGGTAGTACTGCCCCTCGTAGGTTGTTTCGTCGTTTCGGAGGAGCTGATCGACGATCTCGACGGCCTCCCGAAAGCGGCCAACCCGCTCCGCGGCGTCGGGGAAGGGAATGCCGAACATCGCGTGTTCTGCTTCGAACCAGCCGGCGCCGAGCCCCAGGTCGAGGCGACCGTGGGAGATGTGGTCGACCGTGACCGCCTGCTTCGCGAGCAGCGCTGGATGGC
>WNGB01017615.1_pt1 | contig 23679 bp, 18 predicted proteins | sample 5400681 | NCBI WGS metagenome assembly WNGB01 (sample SAMN13153367, study PRJNA577476) | soil metagenome | isolation source: 115 cm soil or saprolite under grassland replicate 2 | place: USA:California | collected 2016-06-15
CGGTCGCCGCCGCTCTCGCGGGCACCGCGGCTGTGCCGGGACCGCCGCCCAGCTCGTAGGCCGCCGCTGGCCAGGGGACAGGCCATGACGCTCGAGCAGGCGGTCGCCGCTGTGTGTGAAATGGCAACGTCAACGAGTGTTCAGCCTGCTGCGAAGGTATTCCCTCAGCACCGCATCTACTACTCACCATAGCGAAACCACCATTGTTTCTTCTCCTGGCTAAAATCCCAATGCACGTGCTTGGTCTCCAGGAACTCCGCCAGCCCCTCCTCGCCCAGCTCGCGCGCGCCGCCCGAGAACTTCATCCCGCCGAACGGCCCGGCGTCGTTGTCGGTCAGCGGTCGTTGACCCAGCAGGTGCCGGCCTTGACCTCTTCGTAGTACTGCTTGATCGTGCGCGGGTCGTTGCTGTACAGGTTCGCGCCCAGGCCGTAATCGGGGATGACCCGGCCGCGCGTGTTGCGCTGTAGCTCGGCGTAGTAGTCGAAGCAGGCCGCGCTCCAGCCGATCTCGTCGCGATTCTCGATCAGCGGCTTGCCGCCCTCGCGCGTCAGCAGCGTCGCCAGCTCCTCGGTGCGCACGCGAATCTTGCGCGCTACCTCATGCAGCAGCTCGGCCTTCTCGTGCGCGCTGACCTTGCGCCAGCTCTTGAAGGCTTCGTTCGCGGCGGCGATCGCTGCCCGTGCATCTTCCTCGTTGCCCATCGGCGCCTGGTCGAGCAGCCCCTCGGTCGCCGGATCTTGCACATCGAAATATTCGCCGCTAACACTTGCGACGCGCTCGCCGTCGATCAACATGAGCTGAGGCATGGAAACCCTCCCGTCATAGATCTGCCAGGTGTGTGCCGTTCAGTATAATCAGATCGCAGAGAGCAGGCAATACGTGTCCTCATGCAAGCGGGCTCCGCCCCTCTCCACGCGCGCTGGAAAAGTACTTGACATCTATAACGCAGTGTGTTACACTCTTCCCATAACGCAATGCGTCATAATTGATCGGGTGTCGAATCGCAAAACATACCTCAAGAGGTGCTGTCATGACCGAAGAAGTCGAAGTCCAAGTGCGCGATCTGGCTGAGGAAGGTAAAGATGTCGGCCATTCATTTGTCGAGCTGCTGCGTAAGATGATGTTGGCCGGCGTCGGCGCGGTGGCGATGAGCCGCGATGAGACTGAGCAGTTCGTGAACAAGCTGGTCGAGCGTGGTGAGCTGGCCCAGAAGGATGCCGAGAAGCTCCTGCGCGACGTCCAGTCGCGTCTACGCCAGAGCCGTCCCGATGTCCAGGAGCAGGCCGAGAAGGTGACCAGCCGCGCTCAGCAGGGCATGGAGGATTTCCTGAACCGGCTCAACATCCCTTCGAAGCGCGACATTGAGGATCTGAGCGCCAAGATCGCTCAGCTCGCCGCGCGGGTTGAGGAACTGCGCAAGTAGTCGTAAGAACCCTTCCCTGGCAAGGTGACGGGGTGACAAGGTGACCGGGTGAGTTATCTCACTTGAAAGGTCACTTTGTCACCCCGTCACCTTGTCATCTTGTCACTTCCCTTGCCCCGCCCACATCCGGCGTGCTATACTACTCGTCACTCTTCCAGGTGCCAGTCGCCATCCGCGAACGAGAGGAGCCGCGCCGTGAAAGCTGTCGTGATGGCCGGAGGCGAAGGCTCGCGCCTGCGCCCCCTGACGATTAACCGCCCCAAACCAATGGTGCCAATTGTCGACCGCCAGGTGATGTGGCACATCATCGAGCTGCTCAAGATCCACGGCATCACCGAGATCGTCGTCACCGTCCAATACCTTGCGAATGTCATCCAGGATCACTTCGGCGATGGTTCAGCGCACGGCGTGCATATTGAGTACTGCCTGGAGGATCAGCCGCTGGGCACCGCCGGCAGTGTGAAGAACGCCGAGCGCATGCTTCAGGAGCCGTTCGTGGTGATTTCCGGCGACGCGCTGACCGATTTCAATCTCTCGAAGATCGTCGACTTTCACACCGAACAGGCTGGCCTGGCCACCCTGACGCTCACCCGCGTGCCGAACCCGCTCGAATACGGCGTGATCACCGTGGACGAGCAGGGCGCGATCAAGCAGTTTCTTGAAAAGCCGAGCTGGGGCGAGGTCTTCTCCGATACGGTCAACACCGGCATCTATGTGCTCGATCCCGAGATATTCAAATATATCCCACGCGGCAAGATCACCGATTGGTCGAAGGATGTCTTCCCGCAGCTGCTCAAGTCGAATAAGGCGCTGCTGGGCTATGTCGCCGAGGGCTACTGGACCGATGTCGGCACGATCGAAGAGTATATGCGCGCCAACCGCGAGTATATGCTTGGCCGGGTCAACCTGCCGCGCGTCGGCCACCACGAGGGCAACGATCTGTGGGTTGAGGGCGATGCTGAGATCGGCCCAGATGTGCATTTCGACGGCCCGGTGTTTCTAGGCCATGGCGTGAAGATCAAGGGCGGTGTGATCATCCACGGCCCGTCGGCCATTCGCGATTACACCGTGGTGGACGCGCGGGCGACGATCGATCGCTCGATCATCTGGCGTAACTCCTACATCGGCGAGCGGGCCGAGCTGCGCGGCGCGATCGTGCTGCGCCAGTGCAATATCAAAAGCCGCGCGGTGCTGTTCGAAGGCGCGGTCGTCGGCGACCAGACGATCATCAACGCCGGTGCGGTGATCGGCGCGAATGTCAAAATCTGGCCCAGCAAGGAGGTCGATGAGGGCGCCACGATCAGCTCCAGCATCATTTGGGGATCGCAGGGGCGGCGGGTGCTGTTTGGGCGCAATGGTATCACCGGCCTGGTGAATATCGACCTGACCCCCGAGTTCTGCGCCAAGCTCAGCGCGGCCTTCGGCGCGACCTTGCCGCGCGGCAGCCGGGTGACCATGAACCGCGATGCGCACTACACCTCGCAGATGCTCAAGCGCGCCATGATCGCCGGCATCCCCTCGGCCGGCGTCCATGTCACCGAACTCCACAGCGTGCCGATCCCGGTCGCGCGCTTCATCACGCATGCGGTCGGCGCGGCCGGCGGCGTCCACCTGCGGCTCTCGCCGTTCGATAATCGCGTGGTCGATATCAAGTTCTTCGACCAGAACGGGCTGGATATCGATACTGCTACGGAACGCAAGATCGAGGGCGTGTTCTTCCGCGAGGATTACCGGCGCGTCTATCTGAACGAGATTGGCCGGATCAGCGATGCCGAAAATATCGCCGCAACCTACACCACCGCGTTCTTCAAAGCGCTGCGGCCCGAGGCGCTGCCCACGATCGCGCGCGATTTCAACCTGGTGATCGACTACGCGAATGCGAATGTCTCGGGCATTCTGCCGAACATTCTGCGCCGGCTGGAGATCGATGTGGTCGAGCTGAACGCCAACCTCGACGACAACCGGCTGTTCCAGACCGCGCAAGAGTTCGATGAAGGGATGGGCCGGTTGGCGCGGATCACACCAGTGCTGGATGCGCACATGGGCGTGCGGATCGACGGCGGCGGCGAGCGGCTGTTCCTGGTGGACGATGCCGGCCGGCAGCTGCACGGCACCCAGGCGCTGGCGGCGGTCACTGCGCTGGCGATGGCGGTCAACGGCGGTGGCACGGTGGCGGTGCCTGTCACCGCGCCGCGTGCCTTCGAGGAGATCGCCGCGCGCTACGGCGGCAAGATCGTGCGCACCCGCGCAACCCTGGCGGCGCTGATGCAGACAGCCGCGCTCAGCCGCGATATGCTGCTACTTGGCGATGGCGCGGGCAACTACATCTTCCCGGGCTTCTACCCGATCGTGGATGGCAGCTTTGCGATCGTCAAGATCATGGAACTGCTGACGCTGCACGGCGCGCGGCTCTCGCAGGTGATCCATGGGCTGCCACGCTACTACATGAGCCAGGCGCGCGTGCCCTGCCGTTGGGAGCACAAGGGCAAAGTCATGCGCATCCTCAACCAGCAGTATGTCGATCGCAAGCTCGAACAGGTCGATGGCATCAAGATCGATCTGGGCGACGAATGGGTGCTGATTCTGCCCGATCCCGATGGCCCCTTCTTTCATATCATCGCCGAAGGCAGCAGTGAGGAACAGGCGCGCGTGCTGACCGAAAAATACGCCGGTCTAGTGACCGGCCTCCAATAGCCGTCGGAACGCGGGATGGCGGAGCAGAGGAGGGCGTGGAACCTTCAGGTCCCATTCGCGCATAACGGCAGCAAGCTCTGGTAGCAGCGCCGCGCCGCCTCCTCGGCCGGAAGCTGCCAGAGCTCCTCGTTGAACATCTCGATTGAGAAGAACCCGCGATAGCCATAGCGCTCCAGCGCTTGGATCAGCGCTGGTAGATCGATCACTCCCGCGCCAGGCAGCACCCGGTCGGAGTTGCAGTTGCTCAGCTCGCCCGGCTTGTCGCGCATGTCGTCCAGGTGTACATGCTTGATCCACGGCACCGTCGCGGCGGTGAGTTGCTCGAACTTGGTGACCGTCGTGTAGTAATGTGCTGGGTCGAACAGCACACCAACCTGGGCGTGATCGACTTTCTGTACCACCAGCACCGCGCTATGCAGGCTCTTGATCAGCGGCGACCAGTTGAACTCCAGCGCGATACTGACGTCCATGCCCTCGATCTCGCGCGCGAGTTGGCGCAGCGTTTCCACCACCGTGTCGAGCGCCTCGAGTGACGGCTGGGGCGGACCATCAGTTCCGACAACGAGCGTGCCGCCGCCGAGTGCGTGGATCAGCGCGACGTTCTGAAGATGGATGGCGTGGTTAGCGCGCAGCGACTCCGGCGCTGTAAAACATTCAACATGGGTCTGAAAGCCGCCGATCGCGTGTAGCCTGCGCCCTTCGAGCAGCCCGCGCACGTCGTCGGTCGTATGGCCCTGGGCCAGGTAGTCCTTGACGAGCGGTAAGAAGAACTCGACGCTGCGGAAACCAGCATCAGCATACGCATCGAGCGCCGCCTCAAGGCCGGCGTGCCTGGTCGAAACCGAGTTGATCGCCAGCTGTGACGTTTTCATCTATACACCTTTCCACATGCGAATATAGTCGCGCGCGATTTTCAGATCTTCCAGCGCCTCTTGCGCCTGGCACGGCGGCTCAGCTTCGTCGTTGAGCGCGCGGATGAAGTTGATCGCCTGCTGGCGCATCGCGTGAACCATCGGCAGCTGGGGAATGATCGTCTCGGGTGTGGCGCCATTCCTGGGGTCGCGGAAAATCGCCACGCGCCCAGGTTGATTCAGCGCCAGCGGCGCTGGCAGATCCAGCTTGACATAGCCGTGCTCGAACGCAATCAGCGCCGACTCCTGCCAATCCACCGTTGACTCGTAGGGCGCCATCTCGATCACGCCGGCCACCCCGCTATCGCTTTGCACGGCCAGCAGCACGCCGGATGGGTCGGCGTAGGTTACGCGATATGGCTCGCCAAGCAGATAGCGCATCAGGTTGACCTGGTGGATGTAATAGTTCACGAAGGCGCTGTACTGCCGGTATGTCGCGGCGTCCATGTCGCTGGCCGGCGGGTCGGGCTCGATCGCCGGCAGTGGCTCATCCGTCCGTATCAGGTCGTTGAAGCCACCGGCGATCCAATCGCCCGGTGGCATGATGATCCGCACATAGCGCAGCGCGCCAAGCTCGCCGCTCTGCTTCAAGCGCTGGATCTCCTGGTAGGCGCGGATCGTGGCCGGATCGCTGCGCTTATGGTAGCCGACCATATGCCAGGCGCCGCCGTTGCGCAGCGCGCCCAGCAGCCGCTCGCCCACCTCGATCGAGCCGGCCAGCGGCTTTTCGGTGAAGATTGGTATGCCAGCCTGGTACAGCGGCGCGATAATCTGGCCATGGCGATCGTACATCTGCGACGCGACAATCCCGTCGAGCTGCTCGTTCGCCAGCAGTTCCTCGGCGCTCGGGTAGACGCGCGGCACGTCATAGCGGCGTGCCACCGCGTGCCCGAGCGCTGGGCGCAGCTCAGCCAGGGCGACCACCTCGCAGTCGGGCAGCGCGGCGTAGTTCCGCAGATGCGCGCACTGGCCCATGCTGCCCACCCCGACAAAGCCGATCTTGGGTCTTTTTGATATCATGTTATAGCAATCCTATCTGATTTGTAAATCTGCCGAGCGGACGAACGACGAATGACGAACGACGAAGACGCGCCCTTTCGTCCTTGGTCTTTCGTCCTTCGTCATAGCCCCTTCACGATTCAAATCGGATGGCTATAGGTCTCTTTTCGCGCTCGACGTGGGATGGATCAGCGGGTGCAACACCTGCCAGCCGCGCACCAATCCCTCGTCGAATCGCTCGCCCGCGTAGATCGGATCTTCGTGCTCGATCGCGACGCCGCCGGTGTAGCCGATCTCATCCAGCGCTGCGATGAACTGCGTCCAGTTGATCTCGCCGTAGCCGGGGATGCGGAAGCGGAAGTAGTCGCCGTTCACGCCGCCGCGATAGCGCCGCTCCGGCAGTATCTCGGTGTCCTTGGCATGGACGTGATAGACGCGGTCTTTATACTCACGCAGCGCGCGGATATGGTCAATTCCCTGCCAGTAGAGGTGCGAGGGGTCGAACTCCAGCCCGATCGCCTTGGAAGGCAGCGCCTTGAACCAATCGTCCCAGGTGTCGGGCGCGCCGCCCATGTTGATTGGCTTGAACGGCAGGCGGCCGCCGAAGCCCATCCAGTTCTCGATCGCCACGCGCAGGCCGCGCGCTTCGGCTAGCTCGGCCACCGGCCCTAGGCGCGCGGCAAAGAGCTGCACATTGCCGGCCCAGTCGCGGTTCGCGCACCTGGCCGGCGGCGGGCGGGCTGAAGGCCAGATCGTAGTAGGCCAGCGCGGTGATCTCCACGCCGTGCTTCGCGCAGAGCTGTTTTGCCTGGCTGATCTTGTCGGCGTCGAGTGCGCCCGCGCCGGCCTTGCCAAAAGCGCTTGCGTTCAACTCAACGCCGTCGAAGCCCAGTCGCGCGGCTTTCTCGATATCGGCGGCGTTGGCGGTCAGGAAAGCGAATTTCATAAGGCTCCTATCTGCTGAGTAGACATGGTTGACTCCTCCTTAAGTCGTCTTGCTGACATAGCAAGCCAGGGCGCGCCTCGCAAAGTGCGGGCCAGATCAAATATGCATAGAAAAATATCGATTCATGTTATGGTTGCTTGCAAAATCGAGCGGGTCGTGGTATTTTCCTCTAGAACTCTCAGCTATTTTACTTTCATTTTACTTTGTCTTGCAGGAGTAGACAATGCATGATTTGCCAGATCATTTGCACAAAGCGCTACGACCCTGGCTGAGCTTCGATCTCGCGGGGCCGCACGAACAGCCGAAAGGCAAGGATTTCCCGCCCCACCAGCACAGCACATGGGAATTAGTTTACTATCGTTCCGGACATATTCAGTGTCTGATCGGCGCGGATCTGTATGAGTGCCGGCCCGGCGTGTTCTTGCTCACACCGCCGGGAGTGGTGCATACTGAGTATGCTTGGACAGCGTACTCCAATTTCTGGATTCAAATTCATGCGCCCGCCGACTATCCCTGGCCGCGCATCTGCCTCGACGACGCCGAGCATAACTTCGAGCGGGTCTGCGCCGCGCTCGCCCGCGAATCGAGCCGGCAGGCGCCGGGGCGCGAGGAAATGCTGCAATTGCTGCTGAACCAACTCGCCATTCTGATCGAGCGCACGCAGGAGCGGCAGCTGCTGTCGGAGGCCGAACGGCTAGTGCTCGCGGCGGAGCAACTGATTGAGGAACGTTTCGCGGCGCGGATCACCATTCAGGCGATCGCCAGAGAAGTGGGCATCGCGCCATCCTCGCTGCGTGCCCAGTTTATGAGCCTGCGTGGCAAATCTCCGATGGCGCATCTCCAGACGCGACGCGTCCAGCACGCGCTCGCGCTGCTGCGCAATTCCAGCCTGACTCTCGAAGCGGTCGCTAGCCTAAGCGGCTACGACTCGGCCAGCCACCTGAGTCGCTATGTCAAGCGCGCGACAGGTAAAAGCCCTGGCGCGCTGCGCTCCGGCTTAGCAGCTGGCCTTGTCGCGCCGCCTCTCCAATTCCTTTAAGATTAAGACCCCCGCAAGACTCGTGTAGGGCCTCTGAGTTATACTCTGATCAGGAGCGACGCTCAATATTGATTCCCGAAAGGAGGGCGGCCATGTCCGTCGCCGACCTCAAGGCGCGCACACAGCAGATTTTCGACCTGTTCAATACCCACGATGTACAGGCCGCCTCGGCCTACTTCGCCGAGGAGGCCGAGCTGCGCGATGTCTCTGTGGCGCGGCCCGCGACTGGCCCGCAGCAGATCGCCGCCGTCTACGCGCGGCAGCTCGACGCCATCCCCGACAGCGTCGTGCGCGTCGATCGCATGGTCGCCGAGGGCGATATGGTGGTGGTCGAGTGGACCCTCTCCGGCACGCATCGTGGCCGGATGTTGGGTATCCCCGCGACCGGTAAGTCGGTCAGCTTCAAGGGTGTCAGCATGCTGCGCTATCGTAAGAATATGGTGGTGACCGATACGCGCATCTGGGATCTTGCCGGTCTGCTGCGGCAGATCGGGCTATTGCCGCGACAGGAGTAACCGCCCCAACCTCCGGCTGGGATTAGGTACGCAAACCTTTTCAAAGTTCAAAAGTTGGTCGTTTGTGCGTTCGCCCTGCAGGGCGAACGCACAAACGACCAACAAAAAAGAAAAAGTACCATATTTCCACTACCGCGCGCCGTAGAAAGCTGAAAGCTTCGCGGCGTTTGTTTTGTAATCCAACTTTCTATGTTTCGTAAGGACAGCTGTGTATAATGTAACTAACAATCTGCGTTTCCTCGTGGAAGGTTTCCCTGCCATGCCGTCGTCGACCGTCAATCTCAGTGCAACCCTGATCATCGATGCTTCGCCCGAGCGGCTCTGGCCGCTGCTTTCGGATACCGGCCGTGTTGATCGCGCGACGGGCATACCAGCCTTCGAGCGCAGCACGCTTGAGCCAGATCTCTCCTTTGCCGTCAATAGCCACTACCTGGGCGTGCCGGTGGCCTGGCGCGAATACCCCTATGAGTGGGTCTTCGAGCAGTGGTACCAGGTCTCGCGGGTATTTCTGCCGCCGCTGCCGATCGAGCGGGTTGTGAATCGCACGACGCTCACCGCGCTGCCTAGCGGCAAGACGCAGGTCGATGTGACTATCGCGGTCGAGCCGCGCGGGCCGATCGGCTGGCTGGCCGCGCGGCTGTATATCGGCCGGAAGCTGCTGGGCGACCTGATGCGAACCTACCGCTCGTTTGGCGAACTGGCGCAGGCGGCCGCGCTGGTGGCCCCGCCGCCGCCGCGTAAGCCGGTGGTCAACCTCGATCGCCTGACCCTCGGCGCCGATCGGCTGAGTCTGTTCAGCATCCGCTCCGCGCTGATCGAGCGGCTTTCTAAGCACCTGCGCTCCGCGGACGATCCCGATGTGATTCGCATGCGGCCGTTCGCGCTGGCCGATGCCTGGGGCGAGCAGCGGCTGGAGGTGCTGCGGCTGTTCTTGTACGCTACGCGCGCCGGCCTGCTCGACCTTGAGTGGGATGTGATCTGCCCGAACTGCCGTGGCGCAAGCACGCGCACGCCCACGCTCGCCGATCTCACGCTCGACGCGCATTGTTCTTCCTGCAATATTCGCTACGATGTCAACTTCGATGAGTCGGTCGAGCTGCGCTTCAGCGTCAGCGCCGACATTCGCGATGCAGCTGATCTGGCGTATTGCATCGGCGGCCCGGCCAATACGCGCCATATCGTTTCGCAGATCTGGCTGCCGCCGCGCAACACCAAGCAGCTGCGCTTGCGGCTGGCGGAAGGCTCGTACCGGCTGCGCAGCCGCCAGCTACCGAGCATGGCGTTGCTCAACACCGTCGCCGGCGCGCGCGCCGATGCAGCCCAGGCGCGCTTCGCGCAGGACGAGATTGCGCTGGATACGACTGAGCTGGCGCCCGGCGATGTTACGCTGAACTTCGAGAATAGCACTGGCGCGAGCGTGCTGGTGGTGCTGGAGCAGACCGCCTGGAGCAGCCAGGCGGTCAGCGCATCGCTGGTCACAGCGATGGACGAGTTCCGCCAGCTGTTCTCCTCGCAGGTGCTGGCGCCCGGCATCGGCGTCTCCATCCGCAACCTGACGTTTTTGTTCAGCGATCTCAAAGGCTCGACCATGCTGTACGATACGATCGGTGACTCGCCGGCCTACGCGCGCGTCCGCGATCACTTCGATGTGATGAAGGCGATCATCGCGGAGCAGCACGGCGGGCTAGTCAAGACAATCGGCGATGCGGTGATGGCGGTGTTTCCCTCGGCCGAGGATGCGGTCGAGGCTAGCCTGGCCATCCAGCGCGAGTTCGTCGCCGGCCAGCTCGCTAGAGATGACCCAGCACTGCATGTCAAGCTGGGTCTGCATCGCGGGCCGTGCATCGCCGTGAATGCGAACGACCTGCTGGACTACTTTGGCTCGACCGTCAACATCGCGGCGCGGGTTCAGAATGAGAGCATCGGCGGCGATATCGTCATCACGCCCGAGGTGCTTGGCGATCCCGGCGTTCGAAGGATACTGGAGCGCGAGGCGCCCCAGATCGAGACCTTCGAGCGCGAATTGAGGGGCTTCACTAAGAAGGAGAGAGAGTCAACACTTTTCGGGCCCGATGGACGTGCAAAATTATATAGACTACGCGTTGCCCATCCTCAAGAGCAAGCTCTCCCGTCAATCCTAGTCGCTCAATGAGTTCGCGCCGTCCGTCGATGGAGATGATGTATCTTGTGCATAATGGAAGGATCAGCGTAATTGCCGATACCATAAACGCACAGGCTATATCTGCAAGAAACAACCCTATATATGGCTTGTAATACGACACGAATTTCTTGCTTCGAGAATTCACAAAATTTCTCCTCAAACAGACAAGGCTGTATTGTAACGGTGGTAGATTGATATGTTCTCCAGATGTGCCCCTCAATGCGATCCAACCCAGCGGTTTTTTCTGGCATGGAACGCAAAACGGCCGCAGGGATGCCTGCGGCCGTACGAACGACGGCCACGGGATCGCCCGTGGCCGTTCAAAAAGCACGGCCACGGGGCTGACACTCACCCGTGGCCGCTTCGATTGTCTATATGCGCTGCGAGAGGAACATCAACGGATACAACGGATCAAGCGAATCGAACAGATGGTTCTGCCATCCGTCGATTCATCGCGCATCCGTATCAATCCAGCAGAGCCGCGGCAGTCGCTGAACGATGAGCCGCGAAGGAGTGGATCAACCGCGTTCGTCGCGGTAGCCGAGGGCTTGAGCCCGGCGGCGGCCGCTAAGTGCAACACGCGCGCCGCCGGGCTCAAGCCCTCGGCTAGCGGTACCAAGCCCTTCGGGCTGAGACGCGTCGTGCAAAACCGTGCATCACACCCAAAAGACGGAAACGCCGCATACGTCGCTAGGATGCGCTTGCCGACGTGAAGAAGATCAGGCGCGCCAGATTGGCCTATAACATGGTTCTTGCGAACCTTATACTTCTCGGTGGGGATTGGGGCGGCGAAGCCGCCCCAATCCCCACTTTTAACTATAACGAATCTGGCTCAATCATACGTTTAGTTTCATGTTCAATCAACACATCGATGCCACACTCCTGATATAATCAGGCCTAGCCGCTATCGACCGTATAGGAGCGTAGTCTTCGGCTGGATAATATAGCAATCCGTGCGCGGATCGCTTTTTTATTGTGGGCCACGGCATTGGCCAACAACCACTTGCCGGGCCGTCTATCAATGGAGATCTACATGCATCGTACAACACGTTTCGGAATACTGCTTGCGTTCGCACTCCTGCTCGCCCTCGGCGGTCGCAATCTCTTCGCACAAATGCCGGGCGCGCAGTCCGACACGCTGATCCGCCTGGGACGTGTGACCTTCGACCCAAGCGCAGGCGAGCCCGCGCTGGCTCGTTCGCTGCAATCGGCGCCAAAAGATGGCCCGAACACGTATTTGCTCCAGTTCAACGGGCCGGTACAGGAGCCATGGAAAGCCGCCGCAGCTCAGGCAGGCGCGCATCTGTATGGCTACGTTCCCGAGCATGCGTTCATCGCACGGATCGACACCGCTGCCCTTGCGGCGGTGCGCGCGCTGCCGTTCGTCCGCTGGGTTGGGCTTTATCACCCGGCCTACCGGCTCGACGCCGCGCTAGATGCCCGCCGCGACCCCGGCAGCGTCACGATCGAGGCGCAGACGCTGCCCGACGCCGATCTGGATGCGCTGAGCCAGACGATCAGCGGATGGGGCGGCACGGTCGCTGGCCGGGCCGCCAACGCGATCGCCGGCTACCTGCGCGCCACGCTGCCTGCCGCGCGCCTGGGCGATCTCGCAGCCCAGGACGCCGTGCTATGGGTGGCGCCCTACGCCGCGCCGCAACTGCATAACAATATTGGCGGCGGCCAGATCATGCGTGCCAACGAAGTGCGCCAGAGCCTGGGCCTGTTCGGCGCCGGGCAGACTGTGGCGGTCGCCGACACTGGCCTAGATGTCGGGGACCCGGCCACCATCCACCCCGATTTCCAGGGGCGAATTGTGAAAGGCTACTGCCTTGGCAGGCCGAGCCCGTGTGACTGGAGCGACGCCGACGCGCACGGCACACATGTCGCCGGCTCGGTGCTGGGCAGCGGCAAGGCCTCCGGCAGCAACCCAGCCACACATCAGTACCCGGCCACCTCTTTCCCCGGCGTGGCGCCCGAGGCCAAGCTGGTGATGCAAAGCGTTGAGGCCGCCGACGGTAGCCTGGCCGGCATCCCTGACGATGAGGGCGACCTGATGCGCCAGGCCTATGGCGATGGCGCGCGCATCCACACCAACTCATGGGGCGGTCAAACCGGCGATGATCCGCAGCATCCGCAATATGGCGGCTATGTGCCGGACAGCCAGCAGATCGACCTGGCCGCCTGGCAGAAGAAAGACATGCTCATTCTGTTCAGCGCCGGCAATAGCGGCACCGACGCCGACGGAAATGGGGTGATCGATTCCGACTCGATCGGCGCGCCGGGCACCGCCAAGAACGTTGTCACCGTCGGCGCATCCGAGAACCTGCGCGCGTCCGGCGGCTACAACCCCAGCGGGGATTGCACGAGCTGGGGCGATTGCTGGCCCAACGATTTCGGCACAGGCCCGCTGTCCAACGATACGCCATCGGACGACGCGAATGGCATGGCCGCATTCTCTAGCCGCGGCCCCACCGACGATGGGCGGATCAAACCGGACATTGTCGCGCCCGGCACCAATATCCTTTCGGTGCGCTCGCATCACCCGCAGGCCGGCACCGGCTGGGGCGTCTACAACGCCGACTACATCTTCGAAGGCGGCACCAGCATGTCCACGCCGCTGACGGCCGGCGCCGCCGCGCTGGCGCGCGAGTGGCTGGGGCGTGTCAAGGGCTTCGCGAACCCCAGCAGTGCGCTCATGAAGAGCGTGCTGATCAACGGCGCGGCCGACATGAGCCCAGGCCAGTACGGCACCGGCGCGAGCCGCGAGATCCCGAGCCGGCGCCCGAACAACGTCACCGGTTGGGGCCGTGTCGATCTGGCCGAGGCGCTGAACCCGCCCACGCCACGCAAACTCTGGCTCACCGACAACACCGCCGGCGTCGCCACCGGCGGCAGCGCGACCTACCAGCTGAATATCAGCGCGGCACAGGCGGCCGCCGCACGCCAGCCGGTCTCCGTCGCGCGCGCTGGCATGGCCGGCGCCGGGGAGCTGGCCAGCGCCAGCGCCATCAGCCCGCAGGCGAACGCGCAGCTGCTAGGCAACGGCGGGTTCGAAAATGCCACCCTGACCCCATGGGATACCTTCGGCAGCCCCACGATCGATACCAGCGTCAAGCACAGCGGCGCGCGATCCGGCCATCTCGGCGGCAGCGACAATGCCGACGACGAGCTACAGCAGACGTTGAGCATCCCGGCCGATGCCAGCGCCGCGACGATCGACTTTTGGTATCAGCTAAATACTAACGAGTTCGTCACCAATTCCGATCGGTTTTGTTATGGCCTGTGGGACATATCGCTCCAAACCAGCTATCTACAACAATGTGGCGATTTCGCTGTGCTCGGCAGCACCGGCTGGACCCACGTGACGCGCGCGCTCACACCGGGCGAGCTGGCAAGTGTCGCGGGCCAGTCGGTGGTCTTCGTCTTCTACGTATGGACCGACTCTAGCCTGCCGAGTGAGGCCTGGGTTGATGACGCCGCGCTGAATGTGACCACATCTGGCGGCGGCACCACCCCCTCACCAACCGTCACCACGCCGCCAACTCAATCCGGCGACCCGCTGCGCGTCACGCTGGCCTGGACCGATTACCCAGGCGAGCCCTCGGCCGCCAAGGCGCTGGTGAACGACCTTGATCTGGAGGTGATCGGGCCAAACGGCGCACACTACAGCGGCAACCAGGGGCTATACACAGCCGGGCAGTGCCTGCGCGACGGCACCTGGGACGCCTGCAACAACGTCGAAGGGATCATCATTCCACATGCGGGGGCCGGCGCCTACACGATTATCGTTCACGGCGCGCAGGTGCCGCAGGGCGGCGCGCAGCCATTCGCGCTGGTGGCATCGGGGAACGGCCTACAGCCGCCACAGCAGCGCCCCGTGTTCGTATCGCTGATCGTGCATGGCGGTGGGGCCGTCGTACAGGCGCACGATAGCGCGCCGACACCGACGCCGCAGCCCGCGCCGACCGCGGCGATCAGGAAGGAGACGCGCTAAAACGTCACAGCGCCGGCCAAAGACTATATGGTTCACGAATCGGCCAAAGCTATGCGCCTCAATCGCCAGCGGTGTCAAATAAAAACCACACAATAATACCGCGCCAATCGCCAACGGTGTCAAATAACATTTGACACAATTCCCCAATCGTAGTACGATACGCGGCAGCTCATCCAACCAAAAACAGCACGAGCCGGCTGGTGTTACAGCACCAACCGGCTCGCTAACCCCGCGCCTGTAGCAGCAGGTGTCGAGGCTACCGTGCATTGTATCACAATGCGCGGCGGCAGCGGCTCCTTCGCCAGTTGCGGCATATCGCATGCACCGGCGGGGGAGCCGCTGTCGTTGGGAGAACTGGGTGCTCTCTGAGCAAACCGAGAACCAAGAATCGAGGAGCCGGCGCCTGGTTTGGTTCTCAGCGCTCAGCGCTCAGCTCTACCATTGGGTGAGCGCGGATGTCCTTGTTTGCCATCCGCCGGCGCGGGGCGAGGTTGGCTGGCTTCCTCGTCCCGCCAAGCCGAGCATTCAGAAGGGAGCCAAAGGTGAGCAATTACACTATCGATGAGTTGATCGCCCGCTGGAAGCGCGAGGAGCTAACGCTTGAGCAAGCGATCGGGCAGATCTTGCTGCTGCTGAAGGAGCTAGATCGGCGGATGCGCGAGGCAGCGCCGCCGCACGAGCGCCGCGAGCGGTGAGCGCTGGCGCCTGCCGCAGCGCGCTAGACTTCCGACGCGAATAACCTGCCACCGAGAACACCGAGCTATCAACGATTTGCGCGATCGCTGCGGCACAATCATCGGCCGCAATCCGATCGATCGTCACCTGCGCGCAGATGGTCAGCCCAATCGCGGCGCGAAGATCATGCAGCGCGCCGTGCAGCTGCTGGCCGCACGCCAGGCGTGCGGCGGGAGCGATCCAGTAGCGCAGGCTCGCAAATCACGTGAGGAGCCGGACGGACGTTACACGCGCCCGCTGCGGTTTTGTGCTTGTCAGAGAATCTCCTGACTCGCGCTGCCTATTTCCCCGACATTACGTTGGGCAATCCTAGTATACACTGGTGCCAAATCCTTTCTGAGTGCCAGCACATCCACGCGGCTCAGAGGGAGAGAGGATGACGGGAAGGTGGAACCACAGCCGTTGTATGTGGGTGATCGTGTCCGCACCATCGTGCCGATCGCGGAACTCCCTGTTGGTGTGCACGGGATCATCCGCGCGATATTTCCCCTCGGCGACCTCTACGATGTCTTTTTCACTGAGGGCATTGGACACCTCGGTGGGCAGCACGTGAACGTGCCGCCGGCGTCGGCTGGGGCGTCACATCTCTGCGCGTGGTCGAGCGAGGATGGCCGCAATCCGCGTGAGCAGATCCGCCATGTCGACCGGCTTCGACAGATAGGCATCGGCTCCTCTGTCAAGACCTTTCAGGATGGATGGCCCATCCGATTGTCCGGTCAACATGAACACCGGAATCGCCTCAGTCGCAGGATGCGCCTTCAATTCCTTGAGCACCGCAAAGCCGCTCGCGCCAGGCAGAAGCACATCAAGCAGAATTAGGTCGGGTTGGTACTTATCGGCAGTGGGCAACACCGCACTGCCATCGTCCACAATGAGTGCAGCGTGCCCACCGTGCTCAAGTCCCAAGCGCACGAGTTTCGCGATCAATGGGCTATCTTCAACCACCAAAATACGAGCCATAGTCGCACCTATCTGTGGATTGTCACACCGCCGAACGGTGACGCCCAGTGGGCGTACGGTGGAGTATAGCAGCGTGTTGGCGGCTGCGCATCTGGTGCATGACAGAGATCGAGCGCGCCCTGCCGCGGCTGGGATAGGACACGCGCGCGACCCTGCACGTGTGGACCCAAATCGTCGGCAAGGTCACGCTGGCGCTCGTGCCCTTCCTCAACGAATGGTGGCAAGTGGGCTTCACGGTGACAGCGCGGGGCCTCACCACCGCGACCATCCCCTTCGGCCGCCGGGTCTTCCAGGTCGACTTCGACTTCATCGACCACCGCCTGGATATCCGCGTCGACGACGGCACCGCGCGCTCCCTGGTCCTGCGCCCCCGCTCGGTGACCGACTTCTACCACGAGTTCATGGCAGCTTTGGAGCAGCTCGGTATCCCGGTGCAGATCACGACCCGCCCGGTGGAGGTGGAGCACACCATTCCGTTTGACCAGGACCACCTCCATGCCGCGTATGATCCCGAGTACATCACGCGCTGGTGGCGCATCGTGGTGCAGGTGGATCGGCGCCTCCAGGCGTACCGCACGCCGTTCATCGGCAAGCGCAGCCCGGTTCTGTTCTGGTAGGGCTCACCTGGACTTCTTCCAGAGCTCCTACGCGGTCGGAGCTACGCTGGGCGGGTGGGATCGCGCGGCGCTGGAACGGGTGAAATCAATCGCGCGTGGCGCTCAAACCGCGCCACGATGATCAGTATCACGGTGCGGCTCGGCTTCTGGCCCGAGCCGCTCGCCGGCGTCGCCCGGCTGCGCAAAACGCCTGCGCAACGTCGCACATACGCCAAGATCGCACTTGTTCTTGTGCATGATCGATGCTATCCTAGCGCGGTCGCTCCTGTCGTGCAGAGTGAGGGATTGGCATGGTATCGTGGCCAAACGAAGCGCAGCGTGTTGCATATCAGATGCCGGCCGAGGCCGTGATCGCCGCGCTCGGCAGTGATGTGAATAGGGGACTCAGCCGCGCCGAGGCGCGGGCGCGTCTCGCGCGCGACGGCCCGAATGCGCTGGAGGCGGAGCCGCCGATCCCAGCCTGGCGCCGCTTCCTGGCCCAATTCCAGGATACCCTGGTGATTCTGCTGTTGATTGCCACGGCCATTTCGATCGGGCTGTGGGTCTACGAGCGCGATACGGCCTTGCCATATGAAGGCCTGGTGATCCTCACGATCGTGCTGCTCAACGGGGTGTTGGGCTATGTCCAGGAGGAGCGCTCCGAGCGCGCCGTGACGGCGCTCCGCGCGCTGGCGGCTGCCAACGCCAGCGTGGTCCGCGACGGCGAGCGCCAGCGGATACCGACCGCCGAGCTGGTGTCGGGGGATATTATCTTGCTCGAGGAGGGCGAGACAATCCCCGCTGACGCCCGCCTGATCCAGTCGACTGCGCTCCAGACCGCCGAGGCGGCGCTGACCGGCGAAAGCCTGCCGGTCGCCAAGGAGACCATGTCGCTCGCGACGGAGGTGGGGGTCGGGGACCAGCACAATATGGTGTTTAGCGGCACTGCGGTCACATACGGCCACGGCTGGGCGATCGTGACGGCGACAGGCATGCACACGGAGATAGGCGCTATCGCTGGGCTCCTGCGCCGCACGACCGCCGACCTCACGCCGCTCCAGAAGGAACTCGACCGCACTGGCAAACGCCTGGGTATTGTTGTACTGCTGATCGCGGCGATGATGGTGGTGACGATCGTCCTGGTCGACGGTGTGTCCGGGTTCCGGGCGCTCGTCGATGTGCTGATCCTGGCGGTGGCGCTCGCGGTAGCGGCGGTGCCAGAGGGGCTGGCCGCGGTCGTCACCGCGGTGCTCGCGATCGGCGTGCAGCGCATGGCGCGGCGGCATGTGATCGTCCGCAAGCTGCCGGCGGTCGAGACGCTTGGCGCGGCCACGGTGATCGCGTCGGATAAAACCGGCACGCTCACGAAGAACGAAATGACCGTGCGCACGGTTGTGACGGCCAGCGGGCGAGTAGATCTCAGCGGTGTTGGCTATGCGCCCACCGGCGACATGCAGCAGGCTGGGCAGGCGGTGGTTGACCTGACGCTCCGCGTCGAGGTCGAGCGCACGCTGAGCGCGGCCGACCGGGCGAATAACGCCGTGGTCCAGGAGCACGACGGTCGTTGGGCAGTCCTGGGCGATCCGACCGAAGGTGCGTTGATCGTGGCCGCCCGCAAGATAGGGCTCTCTGAGGAGCAGTTGGCCACGCGCTTCGAGCGCGTCGGCGAAGTGCCTTTTTCCGCTGAACGCAAGCTGATGACGACACTCCACCACGATGCCGAGCAGCCCGAACGACTGCTGGCGTTTACAAAAGGCGCGCCGGAAGTGCTGCTGCTGCGGTGTACCCACGAACTGGCCGGCACAGATCTGCGCCCACTCACACAGGAGCGCCGCACGGTGATCCAGGCGACCAACGAGCAGCTGGCGAGCGAAGCACTGCGCACGCTAGCCGTGGCAGCGCGCGTGCTGGCGCACAATCCCGAAGCTCACCCCGCCCACGCGGTGGACGACCGCGTCGAGCGCGAGCTGATCTTTCTCGGCCTGGTGGGCATGATCGACCCGCCGCGCCCAGAGGTTCAGGCGGCGGTCGCACAGGCCAAAGCGGCCGGCATCCGGCCGATAATGATCACGGGTGACCACCCGCAGACGGCGTCCGCGATCGCCATCGAGCTGGGGATCAGCCCAGATGGGCAGGCTATCACGGGCGCGGAGCTGGAGGCCATGCCTGATAGCGCGCTGGAAGCGACAGTGCGCCAGGTGTCGGTGTATGCGCGGGTCAAGCCCGAGCACAAGCTGCGGATCGTCACCGCGCTGCGGCGCACCGGGCAGGTGGTGGCGATGACTGGCGACGGGGTCAACGATGCGCCAGCGCTCAAGATCGCCGATATCGGCGTGGCGATGGGCATCACGGGCACGGACGTGGCCAAAGAGGCCGCCGACATGGTCCTCACCGATGACAACTTCGCCTCAATCGTCGCCGCGGTGGAGGAGGGGCGCGGGATCTTCGCCAATATTCAGAAGTTTCTGCGCTACTTGCTCTCATGTAACATCGGCGAGGTCTTGACCATGTTTTTGGGCGTCGTGCTCGCGCGCACGCTCGGGTTAGCGAGCCAGGACGGCGCTGGCGTCGTGCTGCCGTTGCTGGCGACACAGCTGCTATGGATCAATCTGGTGACGGATGGTGCGCCGGCGCTGGCGCTAGGGCTCGATCCAGTTGAGCCGGATGTCATGGGCAAGCCGCCCCGCGCGCCGAGCGCAGGTGTGATCACGCCTCGGATGTGGGCCGGCATCCTGTTCGTGGGGCTGATCGTCGCGGTTGGAACCCTGGGCATGCTCGACTCCGGGCTGCCCGGCGGGCTGATCGCAGGCCGCGGCGATCTGACCTACGCGCGCACGCTGGTCTTCACTACCCTGGTGCTCTTCCAGCTCTTTAATGTCTTCAACGCCCGTTCGGACGAGCGGAGCGCGCTGCATGGGCTGGCGAGCAACCCGTGGCTGTGGGGCGCGATCGGGCTGTCGCTGGTGCTGCAGCTGTGTGTCCTCTACATCCCGTTCCTGCAACGCGCGTTCGCGACGGTCGGGCTGAGCGTGGGCGACTGGCTGCGCTGCACGCTGGTCGCCAGTTCGGTGGTCTGGCTGCGGGAGATCAGCAAACTGGTGACGCGCCGCATCGGCCAAGCCTGACCGGGTAGGACGGACTCTCGTGGTCGTCTGGCGTCGACGCGTACCGATCTTCCCCCATCGCCGTGCGTGATACACTGTGAGCCAGCGGAAACTGCGCCCGCAGCGCGGGCAGCACCTCGCTGGCGAACAGCTCCGCCTGGTCCTGTGGCTCCTGCGCCGGCCACAAGATCAACCCGTCGAAACCCAGCTCGGTGACATACGCGCTCAGGCGATCGACTCAGAATTACGGCGGCCCAAGGAGCGGTCGGCCAGCACTCTCGCCTCTGGTCCTGCGGGACGGCTCGGCGCTGGCGCGGCTGGCGCTGCCGCTGGCGCTCGAACTGGCCGCACTGGCGCACGCCGAGCTGATCTTGCTCCAGGCGGTTGCGCCGTCGATCGATGCCAAGTTGCGCGACTATCCGGCAACGGCCGATCCACGGCGCGCACTTCACGATCAGGCGCAGCAGGCGTTCGATGGGTTTGCCGGCGATGGCAAGCCGCAGTCGATGCAGCTGACCACCGCCGTCGGAGTCGGCTCACCCGCCGCGGCGATCGTCGCTCAATCGCCGACGAGCAGGACCGGGCAGGGCGTTTGATCGAGGACCGTGCGCAGCACACTCGCCCGGCCGGGCTCCAGCCGGCTCCGGCGCGCCAGCACTACCGCGTCGCTCTTGTGCTCGGCGGCGAAGTGCGCGATCGTCTCGCCGGCCTCGCCCTGAGCCAGGAAGGCGCGCATCGGCATGTCGGGCGGGAACTGGGCAGCCTCACCTAAGCGGGTGATCACCTCGTTGGCCCACTGCGGCCACTCGTGCTGAGGCTGGTCCACATACTGCGGCGCACCGATGCTGCCAGGCTCGTCAGGCGGCGACGCACCCGCGTCAGCGACATACAGCAGGTCGAGCGCCGCGCCCAGCCGGCTGGCGAGCCCGGTGGCTGGGGCGAGCAGCGCAGCCGTGGTCGGCGTGCCGTCGAGCGGCAGCAGCAGACGCCGCAGCATGGCCCCCGGCCGGATGGCGAGTGGCGTCGCTTCCGGGCGAATGAGCAGGATCGGCTGCCTTGCGCCGGCGATCACCTGCTCGGCCACGCGCCCCAGGCTGCGGCCCGGCTCGATGATGTGGCCGTGCATCGTCAGCACGACCAATACGATCAGCGGATCGGCGCTGGCCCGCAAAATGCCGGCGGCCGGATCGCCAGCCTCTAGCCGCACCTCCATGTGGGCCAGCGCTCTCATCAGCGCATTCCCCGGACCGGCGAACGCCTGCCAGAGCCGCACCGTCGACTCGATCACATCTGGCCAGAGCTTGATGCCACTCAGCGCTTCAAACCGCTGTTCAAAGGGACGGCTGAGGCCGCCGATCAGCCCGCTATCGGAGACGATATGCAGCGCTTGGCAATCGGCCCTCAGCTGCGCCGCGACCGCGAACGCGATCGGCAGCGCTGTCGCGGCGGCGGGTGAGCCGTCCAACGCGACCAGAATCGTGTCGCGCGGGTTGTTTTCATACGCGGTCATGCTCTACCTCCTGCCAGCGCAGCTCGTCCTGGCTCCAGCGGCATGTCCAGGCCTGCCCGGCGCGCAGCTCGTGCCGAAGGTCGCCGACCTCGACGATCAGTGGCCGCCCGTGCTCAAGTGTAGCGGTGAGCGTGAGCGGCGCCTGGCGGAGCGCGATACGGACCTGGCGGCCGCGCCACTGGACCGAGAAGCCCAGCGCACGCCAGGCCGCGGGCAGGTGCGGGTCGCAGCGAAGCCCGGCGGTCGTCGGGCTGATACCGCCAAAGCCAAACACCGCGGCCTGCCACAACCCGCCCAGCGTGGCGATATGCACGCCAGCGGCGGCGTTGCCCATGGTGTCGTCGAGGTCGATCGCCGCGGCCTGATGAAAGTAGCGGGCGGCCAATTCTACATCGCCGAGCCGCGCGGCTACCATCGCATGGATCGCAGGGCTGAGTGAGCTGCCATGCCCACAGCGCGGCTCGTAGTAGCGGAAGTTGGCCGCACGCAGCGCCGCAGGGTAGCGATCCCACAGCAGCGCCAGCAGCATCACGACATCCGCCTGCTTGATCACCTGGCTGCGCTGGGTACGCTCGCGCCCGAGCAGCACGTCCATCGGGGCCGTCCGCGGCGTGTAGGCCGCCAGATCGATCGGCTCAAGCGCGAAGAAGCCCGCGAACTGCTCCAGCAGACCGCTGGTCTGGTCAAGGCCGCTGACCAGCCGCGCGGCCACATCGCGCCAGGCGGCCAGCTCTGCCGGTGTGATAGCGAGCTGCGCGCGCAGCGTCGCCCAGCGCGCCGGCCAGCGGGTCGGCAGTAGGTCCGCCAGCTCGAGCCCGCGCTCGATGTTCCACTGGGCCATGCCGTTGGTGTAGGCGTTGTCGTCGATCCCTTCGTGGTACTCGTCCGGGCCAATCACGTTGCGGATGTGGTAGCGGCCATCGGTCTCCAGCCGCGCGCGGCTGGCCCAGAAGCGCGCGGTTTCAAGGATAATCTCGGCACCCGCGTTGAGCAGGAACGGCAGATCTTCGGTCGCCTGCCAATACTGCCAGGCGGCGTAGGCCACGTCGGCGCTGATGTGCTGCTCCTCGACGCCGTTGCGGATCGCGATGACCTGGCCATCGGGCCCGCGCACGTAGGGCGGGGTCGCCTCATCACCCGTGTCGGCCGACTCCCAGGCGTAGAGCGCGCCGCGATAGCCCAGGCGGGCCGCTTTCGCGCGGGCGGCGGGCAAGGTGTACCAGCGATACATAAGGAGCGCTCGCGCCGCTGCAGGCCAGGTGTAGGTGTAAAAGGGCAACAGAAAAATCTCAGTGTCCCAAAAGACATGCCCCAGGTAGGCATCACCCGTCAGAGCGCGCGCGCCGATCGAGATGCGCTCGTCGTCCGGATTGGCGGCGCTGATCAAATGGTAGCCTGCGAAGCGCAGGGCGGTTTGGGCGATTTCGTCACCTTCGACGACAACTTCGTTCGCTCGCCAGCGCTCGGCCCAGGCACGAGTGTGGGCCTCGATCAGGCGGGGCGGGCCGGCCCGACGTGCCGCGTGCAGCGCGGCGCGCACAGCGACGGCGCCGTCGCCTTCGGCATCAGTGTGTGCGAAAGCGACAATCCGCGTGAAGATGGCTGGCTGCTCGGGCGCCGCGTTCCAGTGCCAGGAGTGGCGGCCATCGGCGCCGTCGGCCGGACGGATCGCTCGCTCGTCCAGTCGCAGCGCCATCCCACTCGCCACTGCCAGGTGTTGCGCGGCGTGAGCCGTGCGCCAGATCGTCAACGCCGGGGCCGCTCGCACCAGGCTCAGCCCATCGGCGGGAGCGTGCAGCCAGGCTTCCAGTGCAAGCTGCGCCGGCCGATCGACCGCGATCCATACCACCTGCACGGCCAGCATGCGGTTGGCGAGCGAAACGAAGCGCAGCGTTCGCAGGTGAACGACCTGGCCGGCTGGGTCGCGTTGCCGCCAATCACCGAGCAACACGCCGCGCCACATGTCGAGCGTCCGGCGATGCGCAAGCGTCTGGCCGGCCTGCAGCGCCAGCGGCTCGCCCTGAACGAGCACCTGGAGGCGCAGCCAGTCCGGCCCGGGCACGAGCCGCGGGAGCGGCATCTCGCTG
>WNGB01003765.1_pt1 | contig 23668 bp, 22 predicted proteins | sample 5400681 | NCBI WGS metagenome assembly WNGB01 (sample SAMN13153367, study PRJNA577476) | soil metagenome | isolation source: 115 cm soil or saprolite under grassland replicate 2 | place: USA:California | collected 2016-06-15
CCAGGACTCGGGCTTGGGAAGGAAGCCGTCGCGCACGCGGTGACCGCGCGCGTGGGCGCCGCCCACGATCGAGCCCGTGAGTCCCGGCCGGCGGGCGCGCGCGCACCCGGCCATTCCGGCTCCGGCCGCGCCGGCCAGGCCGCGGAGGAGGTCGCGCCGGGAAAGCCTCATGAGACCGCGATTCTAAGCGCGAGCGGGCCCACGGGCGCGACCGTCCCTCAGGCTTGACCGTCCGGAGGTGCGAACGATAGCATCCGCGCGCATTGAGCTCCGAGCTCGAGCTCTCCACGCCCGAGATGCGACGCCTCGTCGCGCTCGCCCTGGAGCGCCTGATCGCCCACGTCGAGTCCCTGCCCCGGCAGCCGTCCGCCGACGTCGCGGGCGCGGCCGAGCTGGCGCGCTCGCTGCGCGAGGGCCTGCCCGAAGAAGGCGCCCCCTACGAGGAGCTGCTCGCGCTGCTCTTCGAGCGGGCGGTGCCGAAGAGCTTCAACACCGCGGGCCCCGGATACCTCGCCTACATCCCCGGAGGCGGCCTCTTCCACGCCGGTGTGGCCGACCTCATCGCCGACGTCACCAATCGATTCGTCGGCGTGTGGATGGCCGCGCCCGGGCTCGTCCAGATCGAGGCCAACGTCGGCCGCTGGCTCTGCGAAATGGTGGGCTATCCGGCCTCCGCCCTCGGCCTCCTCACCACCGGCGGGTCGATGGCCAACCTCATCGCCCTGGTCACCGCGCGCCGCGAGCGGCTTCCCGAGAACTTCCTCTCCGGCGTCCTCTACGCGTCCGACCAGGTCCATCACTCCGTTCAGAAGGCGGCGCTCCTGGCCGGGTTTCCTCCCGCAAACGTGCGCGCCGTTCCCAGCGACGAGCGGTTCCGCATCCGAGTCGACGCGTTGGCCGAGGCCGTGGCCGCGGACCGCGCCGCGGGGCTCCGTCCCTTCTTCCTGGTCGTGAGCGCCGGCACCACGAACACCGGCGCCGTCGACGACATCACCGCGGCCGCGGACTTCGCGCAGGCGCAGGGGTTGTGGCTGCACGTCGATGCCGCCTACGGCGGGTTCTTTTCGCTGACCGAGCGCGGGCGGCGCGCCCTCCGCGGCATGGAGCGCGCGGATTCGATCACGCTCGATCCGCACAAGGGACTGTTCCTGCCCTACGGCACGGGCTCGGTGCTCGTCCGCGACGCGGGCGCCCTCCGCCGCGCCCACAGCGTTCACGCCGAGTACCTGCCGCCGGTGCCGGAGGATCCGGACTTCGTCGACTACTCGAGCGTCTCGCCCGAGCTCTCGCGCGACTTCCGCGGCCTGCGCGTGTGGCTGCCCATCAAGATGCACGGGATCGGCGCCTTCCGGCGCGCGCTCGACGAGAAGCTGGACCTGGCGGCCTGGGCCGCGGACGAGCTGCGCAGGGTCCCTGGCGTCCAGATCGTGGCCGAGCCCCAGCTCTCGCTCCTGGCCTTCCGCATCGTCAGGCCGGGGCTCGACGCCGCCGCCCTCGACGACCTGAACCGGCGGGTGATGGAGGCGGTGAACGCACGCCGTCGCGTCTACATCACGAGCACGATCGCCCGCGGCCGCTTCCTGATCCGCATCTGCGTACTGTCGTTCCGTACGCACATGGAGCGAGTGCAGATGGCGATCGAGGACCTGCGAGCGGCAATCGGCGAGCAGGGGTAGGGTCGTCGTCTGGACGCGCTCTGGATAGAATGACACTGTGCCGCAGGCTCTGGCTGACGTCATGACCCCGGACAAGGTCGCTGCCCTCCATGCGCTCGCGACGAAATACGGCGTCCGCGACCTGAGGGTCTTCGGCTCCTATGCTCGCGGCGATGCCGGGCCCGGCAGTGATCTCGACCTCCTCATCAACATCGAATACGGCCGTGGTGTCTCGTCACGGCTGGTGGATTTCGTCCTCGCCGTTCGAGAGCTACTGAATATGAGGGTCGACGTCGTCACTGAGGGCTCACTCGACCCCAAGCTCCACGCACGGATTTTTCGCGAGGCCCGCGCCCTCTGAGAGACAGCGACTACCTGGCCCACGTGAAGAAGGCGATCGAAGAGTGCAGACCAAGCTCGAACCGCTCCACGCGAAGATCGAGCAGTTGCTCGCGAGCGATACCTAGTTCCACCTCCGCCACTCCGCCTCGTAGTACCGCACGAGCGCCTGGTTGTCGAGGCGGTTGACCTCGGTCTCCACGGGCGCCATGTCGGGTCCGAGCACGAACATCGCGGACAGCGTGGGCCCGTCGAGGTAGCGCAGCCCGGTCATGACCGTGGTGGGCGGCGCGAAGGGTCTGAGCGCCGCCAGGACGAAGCCCCACTCCCCGAACGAAGGCACGAGCGCGTGGTACGGGCGCACCTGGAACCCGGCCGACTCCAGCGTGTGATTGATGCACCAGTACGACTGCCGCGCCATGAGGGGCGACGTGCTCTGCACGGCCACCACGCCGCCGGGGTCGAGACGCTGCCGCAGCCGCGTGTAGAAGAGGCGGGTGTAGAGCTTGCCGAGCGAGAAGTTGTGCGGATCGGGGAAGTCCACGAAGGCGGCGTCGAAGAGGCTCGGCGGGGCATCGGCGAGCCAAACGAACGCATCCGCGTTGGTCAGGTGGACGCGCGGGTCGCTCAGGGAGCCCAGGTTGAGGTCGCGCAGCAACGGGTTCTCGCGGGCCAGCCGCGTCATCTCGGGATCGAGGTCCACCAGGACGACCTCCGCCACAGACGGATGCTTCAGGATCTCGCGCACGGCGAGGCCGTCCCCGCCGCCCAGGACGAGCACGCGGCGTGCGCGGGGCACCAGCGCGAGCGCGGGGTGCACCAGCGCCTCGTGATAGCGGTACTCGTCCGACGAGGAGAACTGCAGGTTCCCGTTCAGGAAGAGCTGGAAGTGCTGCCCCGCCCGCGTGAGCACGATGCGCTGGTAGGCGCTCGTCTTGGCCAGCACGACCGTGTCCGCGTAGATCCCTTCCTCGGCCAGGTCGGTCAGGCGATCGGCATAGGCGAACCCCGCGCACAGGACCACGATCGCGACGACCCCCTTGACCTTCAGGTCCCACGAGGATCCGAGGAGGGACCGGAACAGCCACGTCGACCACAGCCCGACGGCCGCGCTGGCCAGGCCGAACAGCAGCGACGTGCGCACGAGACCGAGGTGGGGGACGAGCAGGATGGGGAAGAGGAGCGACGCGAAAAGGGCCCCCAGGTAGTCGAAGGTCAACACCTTTGCGACGAGCTCCTTGAAGTCGACCGATTCGCGGAGGATCCGCAGCACGAGCGGGATCTCCAGGCCGACCAGCGTCCCCACCACCAGCACGACCGCGTAGAGCACGACACGGAAGAACTGGGGCAGGTATCCGAAGGAGAGGAAGAGCAGGGGAGCGGAGGCGCCGCCGAGCAGGGCCACCGCCAGCTCGACCTCCACGAAGCGGCGGGCCAGCCCGCGCTGCACGTACCGCGACAGCCAGGAGCCGAGGCCGAGCGCGGACAGGTACACGCCGATGACCGTCGAGAATTGCGTCACCGAGTCGCCCAGCACGTAGCTGGCCAGCGTGCCCGCCACCAGCTCGTACACGAGCCCACAGGTGGCGACGACGAGGACCGTGAGGTAGACGAGCGGCGAGCGCACGGCGGGTCGCGCTAGCCCCGGATCGCGGAAGAGATGATCAGCGACACGCCCAGGATGAACGCGCCCAGGATGATCCCGAGCGCGACGTTCTGGTCCTCCGCCACCTCCTTGCGCAGCGAGAAGGGAAGCACCCTCTCGATCAGCGCGAAGGCGGCGAGGAGCACGATCGTACCCAGCACCGAGTACAGGAGCGAATCCACGACCGGACGCGCGTGCTGCGAGAGCCAGTCCATCACTTTCCTCCTCTCCAGAAGTTGTAGGAGCGATACCCGCCCGGCGACTGGCGGACGCTCTGCGGAATGAACCCGCGCCGGGGCGAGCCCATCTCCCAGCCCTTGATCGAGGTCACCGCGTAGAGGGCCAGTACGAGCACGGCGTAGACGGTGAAGGGGCGTCTCATCTCATCAGTCCTCGCTCGAAGAGATCCAGGGGTGGTCGCTCTCGCTCCAGCGGCTGACCTCGAAGCGCAGCCAGCGCCAGGCGAGCAGCACCGGCCAGATCAGCACGGCCAGCATGGCCAGCACGGCGTACGAGAAGCGAGGCACGCGGTTGCGCACGGTGAGCTGGTATTCGGGCGGCGTCCGGCCCGCCTCCCACTGCGGCTCCAGACGCAGCAGGTAGCGGCCCGGCGGCACGCGCGGGACGTACTGGGTCGCCGTCGTCGAGCCTTCCGACCAGGAGCCGTCGCTGTCGCTTCCGGAGTAGTAGGAGACCTCGACGTCGAACTCGTCGACCGTCCCCGTCTCCTCGTTGATGAGCGCGCCGTCGAGGTAGAGCCAGGAGTTGCTCACCGGCGAGACGACCTTCACCTGCAGGTTGCCGTCGCTGGTCACGAAGAACGGGCCGGCGAAGGCGGCCGCTTCCGGCGATCCGGGCGCGACCACGGGCGGGATGCGGATCGACTCGCGGTGCAGCGTCTTTCCGCCGGCGGCGCTGAGGAAGACGAAGACGAGGACGATCGCGGCCACCACGAGGGAGGCGCTCTTCCAGACGGGACCCAGGGAGGCTTTCCACGGCGAGGGCTGGTGCGGGGCGACCCCTTCCGGCTCCGGGGGATCTCCCTCGAGTCCGAAGGCCTTCCAGAGCTCGTCCGCGGGCAGGTACGTGCCGAGGCTCCAGTTGACCTCGCCCCGCTTCCCCTTGCCCTTCTCGCGCGTCGTCTCTTTCGAGAGCATCCGCGGGGGCTTGACGTAATCGTCCGTCTCCGTGGTCTCTCCGCGGGCGACCGTCCAGTAGAACTCGCCCAGCACGTGATCGACCTTGGCCTCCCCGGACTGGAAGTGCGCGAAGCGCTCGCCGCCATAGACGGCCGGAGTGGGATCGACGTCGCCCGGACTGAGGGGCTCGACGAACGACCAGTGCCGCTTGGCCTCCACCAGCCAACGGAATCCGTGGCGCGGCTCGTACAGGAGGTACTCCGTCCAGGGATAGCGCACGCCCTCGACGGTGACGCTGCGCTCCATGACGCCGATGGCCGTCCAAGCCGCGCCGCGCAGCCGCCCCTGCGTGCCCAGCGGGATGAGCGGGCGGAAGGGCGGTTTTGAGAGCGCTTCCAGGATGGCGAAGTCGCGCGTCGCGTCGAGGAGCGACCCACACCACGGGCAGGCGATGCGCTGGGTCTGGTCCGGCGCACGGACCTCGAGGGGTCCGGCGCACTTGGGGCACTTGAGGCTCTCGCCCCGCGCGACCGGCCGGCGCTCCTCGTCCTCGCGCGGGCGCAGTCCGAGCTCGGCGAGAGTCACCTCGCGGCCGACGTAGAGCGCTTCCGCCGCATCCCCCGTCCCGTAATCGAGGGTCGCGAATTGACCGCCCGGACCCGACAGGTCCGCGTAGTGCAGCTCGCGGCCGGGCGCGGCCGCGAAGGGCAGCTCGCCCTGAGCGCTGGCGAACCGCGCGGAGCGCACTTCGGCCACGACGAACGTCCCCGCCGCCCCGAGGTCGAGCGTGTGCCCGACCGCAAGGTCGTCGAACGCGGGCGCGGGCGGCACCGGCGCCTGGCCCATGTAGTGGAACCGTCCCTGCGCTTCCGAGAGCCAGGCCCACGACCCGTCCGCGAAGCCGAGCAGCCACTCGTCCCAGGTCCCCTGTCCCCAGTCGAGCTGCAGACGGCCGGCCAGCCGGAACGGAGGAGCGCCCTCGTAATCGCCGTCCATCCCGAGGGCCAGCACGGACGCCGTGGGGATCAGGTCGGCGACCTTGCCGTAGCTCTCGAGGCTCGCGCCCTTGCGGGCCACCGCGCTCCCGCAGTGCTCGCACACGCGGAGGCGCGACGCACCGAGAGCGAAGACGATCGCCGCTCCGCAGGACGGGCACGCGGCCTGATAGCCGCTCATGGCTCGCCCCGGGCCAGCCGCCGCACCGACACCTGCTGGGCGTGGAGCACGGCCCGCAGCCTCTCCGGCCACGGCCACTCCTCGCGGGGCCGGCAGCAGTAGAGGTTGAACGCGGCGAAGCCGCGCTCCGGGAACGTGTGGCAGGCCAGGTGCGACTCGGTGAGGAGAAGGAGTCCGGTGATGCCGCCCTCGCCGGGAAACTCGCGCCAGACCGCGTCACCGGCGGGGCGCAGGCCCAGCTCCTCCACCACCTGGCGGAAGAGCGCGTCGAGGACCGCGCGCGAGCGCAGGGCCCGCGGATCACAGCCGTGCGCGTCGACCACCCATTCGGTTCCGGGGGGGAAGGGGGTCACGGGGCGTGAGTAGATCGCGCCCGATGGACGGGGTCAAGCGCGCGCGGGAGGCGGGCCGCCGACCTCAGGCCCGACGCAGACCGTCGAGGCGGGCCGCCCACTCGCGGGCCTGGCCCACCGGATCGGCGGCGACGAACGTGATCCCGCTCGTCAGGCGCGCCCTCTCGCCGGCGGCGGGAGCGTCCACGAGGAAGTCCTCGACGCGCGCCTCGAAGGCGACGAGCCCCTTCTCGGCCAGAGAACGCTCGGCGGGCAGGGCCCGCGCGGCCGCTTTCACGTAGGCGGCTCCCTCGGGGCCGATCAGGCACAGCGTCACCGCGCCCCGGGCGGCGAGATTGTGGGCGGTCGTGCTCGTCGCGGCCAGGGCGAAGCGGAGGACGGCCGGGGTGACGGCCAGGACCTCGCCGTACGAGAGCAGCGCCGGATGCGGGCGGCCACGGTCGTCGGTGGTCGCGATCACGATCGCCTCCGCTGGGCGCGCGGCGAGGTCGCCGGACAGCCGCCGGAACCGGGACTCGTCGAGCCGATCGCCCGCGCGCGTGGACACCCGCGTGGATATTAATCTCAGCACGTACAATCGCGCTGGCCGCGCCGCGGCGGGGCGCGGGCCAGGAGGCGGCGCATGCGACGGTGGCGCTCAGCGGTCGTCCTCGGGGCCGGGCTCGTCGGCCTGATGTGCGCCGTCGCCGCCGCCGCGCAGGAGCCGTCCGGCCCGCCGCCACCCGCGGGGGGACACGGTCACGAGGGCAGCCGGTACCACGAGCTGCTCCCGGACATCGGGCGCATCGGCGCCCAGGTGGGCGCGGCCGCAGGTCCGTCGTGGAATCCCTACGGCGTGGGCGCGGGGTGGGAGGTGGCCGCCTTCATCGACCTGCCCCTCGCTCGCAACCGCGCGGGCCGCCTCTCGTACGAGATCCTTCTCGGCCTCAGCGGCGGGAAGAGCGACACGTTCACCGTGACCGATCCTCTGGCCTACGTGGCGAACCTCGCACGCGGGGCGAGCCCCGCGGACGCCCTGGCCGGCCCGCCGCACGCGCCGTACCGGGTCCGCCGGCTGGTGCGAACACGGCTGCGCCTCCTCGACGTCTCGCCCTTCGCGCTCAAGTACACGCTGACCGGCCTCGACCGGGCACGGCTGCGGCCCTACGTCACGGCGGGCGTGGACGTTTCGCTCGTCACCACCGGGGAGCAGCCGGCGGAGGACACGCCCGCGCTCGATCCCGCCGACATCGCGCTTTCCGCGCCGGGCCGGGCGCCGGAGCTGGACGCGCGCGGCATTCCCGCCGGCGAAGGCAGCCTTGCCCTGGGCGGTCACGCCGGCGCCGGGCTGGAGATCCGCTTCTCCCGCGGCCTCTCCCTCAATTTCGACTACCGCCTCACGCGCGTGGACGGGAGCCACACCCTGCACGCGGCCAGCTCGGTCCTGGGGATGCACTGGTGACTTCGCGGCGCGCCATCCTGAAGGGGATGATGGCGGCTCCGCTGCTCGGCCTGGCCACGCGCGCCGACGCGCGCGACTACGCTTCCGCGGGCGAGGTGCTGGCCGAGATCGACCGGCTGGAGGCCGAGATCGACCGGCGCTTGTCCCGCCTGGCCGCCACGTTTCCCGCGGCCGCGTCCTTCGCCGGCAGCGTCCGCGCGGACCACGAGCGGCACCGCCGGACGCGCGCGGCCCTCAGAGGCCGGTTGCGCGTGACGGAGACCGCGCCTCTCCCGGTGCCGGCCGGCGGCGCCTCCGTGGACGCGCTGCGGCGGATCGCCCAGGACCTCGTGTACGCACACGCCGAGGGCCTGCCCGCGCTCGGGGGTGCCCAGGCCGTGGACACGCTGGCCCGGCACATGGTCGACGACGCGCGACACCTGGCCGTGCTCCAGATGTGGACGGAGACGGAGCAACCGGGTGCTTGAGTCGCGCCGCGCGTTCATGCTGTCCACCGCCCGCGCCGCGGGCGTGGCCGGCCCGGCCCTGGGCCTCCTCGCGGGCACGGAAGCGCCCGCCCGCACGGAAGCGAACGATCTCGCCATCCTCTCCGCCGCCCTCCTGCTCGAGCATCATGCGATCGCGCTCTACGGCCACGGCCTCCGGCGTGCCCTGTTCCCGCCGGGCCTGCGCGCGTACGCGACGGAGTTCCGCGGCGACCACCAGGGCCACCGCGACACCCAGGTCGCGATCATGGAGGAGCGCGGAGCCGCCGCCCCCGCCGCGCGGGACGACTACGATTTCGGGCACGCGCCGGCGGGGGACGCCTTCGTCCGCCTTGCCCTCGAGATCGAGATCGCGGCCCAGCGCGCCTACACCGGCCTCATCAGCCGCATCCGAACCGAGGACTACCTGCTCTCCGCCGCCTTCATCCTCGTCGACGAGGTGCGCCACATGACGGTGTGGCAGCGCGTGCTGGGCCTGAAGATCTACTGACAGAAGGTACCGCGGACCTCGCCGGCGCTATCGGGGGGCTATGCTTCCGGCCGCATGTCGCATCTGCACATGTTCGAGCTGACGGCGGATGAGGCTGCAGCTTTGAGATCGCAATTTGCGATCTCAAAGCTGGGCCGGGGGGACGCCGTTACCGTCCGCTTGCCTTCACCGAGCAGGGCTTGGCGATGCTCTCCAGCGTGCTCCGGAGCTCTCGTGAGGTCCAGGTCAATATCGCTATCATGAGAGCGTTTGTCAGCCTGCGCGAGATGCTCGCCTCTCATAGGGAACTCGCGGGCCCTTTGCGGCAGGGTGCACCTCGGCGCTTGAAGACTGCCGACACAGGCAGCCAACCGCTCTCAGCAGACTAGAATCATACCGGAAGGCGCCCTTGGATCCACGATTTGCGGAAGCGGCGGCGGCCGAGCTCCAGAAGATGCGCGAGCAGGGCCTGCTGCGCGAAGAGTGGCCCATCGTCGGCCCCCAGGGGCCCGAGATCCGCGTGGAAGGGCGCGCGGGAGAGGTCCTGAACTTCTGCGCGAACAACTACCTCGGCCTATCCGGCCATCCGGAGCTGGTGGCGGCCGCCCACCGCACTCTGGACACGTGGGGCTACGGCATGTCGAGCGTGCGCTTCATCTGCGGGACGCAGCGCCTGCACCTGGACCTCGAGCGCAAAGTGGCGGACTTCCTCGGGATGGACGACGCCATCACCTACGCCGCCTGCTTCGACGCCAACGGCGGGGTGTTCGAGCCACTCCTCGGCGCCGAAGACGCGATCCTCACCGATCGCCTCAACCACGCGTCCATCATCGACGGCGTCCGTCTCTGCAAGGCCAAGCGCTTCGTCTACGAGCACGCCGACATGGCCGACCTCGAGAACAAGCTGAAGGAGGCCGCGTCGTCCCGCTTCCGCCTCATCGTGACCGACGGCGTGTTCTCGATGGACGGCGACGTCGCGCCCCTGGACCAGATCTGCGCGCTGGCCGATCGCCACCGGGCGCTGGTCATGGTGGACGACTCGCACGCCACCGGCTTCATGGGCAGGACGGGACGAGGCACTCCCGAGCACTGCGGCGTGATGGGGCGCGTAGACATCCTCACCACCACGTTCGGCAAGGCCCTTGGGGGCGCGATGGGCGGGTGCATCGCGGCGAAGAAGGACATCGTCGGTCTCCTGCGCCAGCGCAGCCGGCCCTACCTCTTCTCGAACAGCCTGGCCCCGGCGGTGGCGGGGGCGACCCTGCGCGCGCTGGACCTGCTCTCGCAGACGACCGAGCTGCGCGACCGGCTGGAGTCGAATACGCGCGTGTTCCGCGAGCGCATGACCGCCGCCGGGTTCGAGATCCGCCCCGGCGTCCACCCGATCGTGCCGATCATGTTCTCGCGCTTCACGCCCGACGACGCGCCGCTCGCCCAGCGGTTCGCGCGCGCGCTGCTCGAGGAGGGGATCTACGTGAAGGGCTTCTTCTTCCCGGTGGTGCCGCGCGGGCTCTCGCGCATCCGCGTCCAGGTCTCGGCCGCCCACACCCCCGCGCACATTGACCACGCGGTGGGGGCGTTCACGAAAGTCGGCCGCTCGCTGGGAGTGCTCGCTCGATAGCGTCGACCTTGGTCTTGGAGGACGCCGGATGCGAGGATTGTCACCGCAGCCAGAGTACCGATACTGCGGCGCGCAGGGGAAGACCAACGGCCATGGCCACCGCAACGCTGCATAGGTTGCCGACTATGAAGTACTCGGCAAGGTCTCGATTGTCGAACTCGCTCGCACGTATGAGACCCTTCGCCGCTACCAGCAGGCCCAGTCCTTCATAACTACCGGTACCGATGAGAGCAATCATCAGCACCCGTTCCAGATTGCCGATCGTACGGCCGCGGTTGTACTCGATGATGTCGACCTTGCCTTCCTTGGACGGTAGGCTCCGAGCGTCTTTCGAATCGCGGGGGCGAGGCAACGCCTGGACCTTATCCAGCACCCCGCGGACGATGTGAGTCCCACCGCCGACGACAAACGTGACCGCCGCGCCGATGCAGCAGAGCGCCGTAGCCTTGCCGATACTCAGAGGGATGAGAACAGCGGGAGCGTTCACCGTGAGGCCTGCACCGCCCACGATGATACCGGCGGTGAGAAGAAAGGCGGCTGTGCCGATCGCTTCCACCTCGGCCGTGTACTGGTGCCAACGGTCTGAACGGGCCACGCTGAGACGCCCCCATCGTAGGAGGCCGGTAGTCATGGCCGCGGCCGCGCCAAGCGTCAGCCGAGCGAGGAAATGAGTCCAGGTTAGGCCCGGCAGGAGGGCGACGATCGAGCCCGCCATCGCCGTTCGCCAAGCCAACGTGCGTTTCCAGCGCTTCTCGTTCTCTTCCGTCAAATCACGGAGCGCTTCGCGGCCCGCCCATTCACTCGTCACCGCATGGTTCGCCAGCATCCAGACCAGCACGGCTTCCGACCAGAGTTGGTAATGCTTTACGTCTGCAGGCCAGGCGACATGGATCGGCCAGGCGATCAGTGCCATTGAGCTGTGTGATCGAAGGTCTTGAGCGCAGCCCGCCAAGCAGTCTCGCCTTCGCGATAGGCCTCGAATCCCGCCGCTAGAGCCTGCTTGCTTACTGCCTGCTTCGAGATCTTCAGTGCATCCGCGATGGCTGATTGGTTCGCCATGCCGCGCAGTGCATCGACAATCATGAACTGCTTTTGAGTGAGGTCATGTCGCAACTTATGGAGCAGTCGCGCGATGCCATTGAGAATCGTCTCGTCCGGTTCCGGGAACCCCCGGAATTCGCCGCCTAAGCGGCTCTTCTGTTTCGCCTCCATGATGGCCGCGCGAGCGTTATGCCACACAGGCCCATCCATTCCGATAGCCTCTTTCTTGAGCGGGGTATCGAGAACGCCATGACCTATGCCGATTCGGACATCAATGCGAGTTCGCAGGTGCTTGTCCATTGTCCAGACGATGTCTGGAATGGCGCCCCCATTGGATAGGAGGCCTTGAAACTCGTCGCCCGTCGTGATGACGAACTTCGCGAGTATGGCCTTGGTGTGACGGCGGTTCAGCTCTCGGAGCAACGCGACGAGGCGAAGCTGAAGATCCTCTCGCGCCGTTCCTTTGACACGGCGCGAGCGGACAAAGTCGCCGATGACTCCGATGCAGGGCCGTTCTCGGTTCACCCGTCGTGACACGGTGTCAACCATATAAGGCTGACCATGTCGATGTCAATCTAAATCGGTTGACTACCACGATCCAGTCGTAGAAGTGGAGCAGGTCAAGTCAATAAGGTTGACCTACTCGATGACAGCCGAATGAGGTTGACCGACCCATTTCCGACTGCATACCCGGCTCGGGAGGCATGACGCGGCTGGTTATCCAGGGGGTTTGGGGGCGCACCGTTGCACCGGCGGGCCTTGCAATTCGCTTGGGATCGGCTTGGAGCGCGCTGAGGGCACCCCGGGCCGACGATCGGTAGTCTCCTTCTGCGGGCCGACGAGCCCGCGGAAAGGAACGTCATGACCACCGCCGTCCTCACCCAGCCGCGCCGCGAGCTCACCAGCCTCACCGCGGAGCCCGAGCGCCGCGCCCTCCTGTTCCTGGCCGCGAGAGTCCCCGCCGCCGTGGGTCCCGACCATCTGACCGCGCTCGGTCTCATCGCCATGCTCGCCGCCGGTGCCGCCTACGCGCTCTCCGCCCGCTGGCCCCTCCTGCTCCTGGCCGTGAACGTCGCCCTCGTGCTCAACTGGCTCGGCGACAGCCTGGACGGGACACTGGCAAGGTACCGGCAGCGCACACGGCCGCGCTACGGCTTCTATGTCGACCACATGGTGGACGCGCTGGGCGCGCTCTCTCTCCTCCTGGGACTGGCGGCCTCGGGCTGGATGACGCCCTGGCTGGCCCTGGCCCTGTTGCTGGCCTATCTGCTTCTCTCCGTCAACATCGCGCTGGCCGCCTGCAGCCGCGGGACTTTCAAGATCTCCTACGGGCCCTTCGGAGGGACGGAGCTGCGCATCCTGCTCGCCCTGGCCAATACCGCGGTCTGGCTCTGGCCGCAGGTCGTGGTCGGTGGCTGCGCGGTGATGGCGTTCGACGTCATGGGCGGGCTCGCCCTGCTGGGTCTGGTGGTGGCCCTCGTGCGCTCGACCGCCCAGAACACGTGCGCGCTGTACGCGCTCGAGCGGCTCTGATGCGCGCCGTGCGGTACAATTCCCGCTCCCTCCGGTCACACCTGTGCTGGAACTTGTCCGCGCGCTCGCCATCGCCTGGAAGAACCTCGCGGCCTACCCGCCCGGCCATCCGGCGCTCGTCGCCTCCCTCGGCCTCGCGCACCGGCGCCTTCAAGATCTGCTGGCGGCGAGCGGCGCCGTCACTTTCGGCATCTCCAGTGACGGCCTCGTCGCCGCCCAGGAGAAGCTGACCTCCTCGCACGCGCGCGACCTCGCGCATGCGCTCTACCTGCGCGAGGTGGCCCTCCTGCGGCTCGAGCCCGGCCTCCAGCCCGCGGAGCTCGAATCGCTGCTGCGCGTGATGAGCGGGAACGGCACGCGCGGGGACCAGCGGCCGCTGGCCGAGGAGCTGGCCGCCAGCGGCGTCACCCACGTCCGCGTGGAATCGGTGGACTTCTCGCAGGTGCGCCTCACGGACGAAACGCGCCACGAGCCTGCGCCCCGTTCGCTGTGGGACGATCTGCTGCGCACCGTCCTGGCCGGCCAGGCCCTCTCGGCTGAGGGTCGCCGCCTGGTGGACTCGGGAGAAGCGGCCAGCGCCCACGGAATCGCCTCCGTGCTGGAGGAAGTGCTGGCCGCGCGAGGCGCGGCCGCCGGCACCGGCGGCGCGGACGCGAGCGGAGCCCAACGCGCAGCGCTGGGCGCGCGCGTGGCCCAGGCGGCGGGCCGCCATTTCCTGGGCACGTCCGCGGAACGGGTCCTGGCCGCCAACCAGGTTGCCGACCTGGTGCGCGCCCTGCCCCCCGACATGCGCGACTTGATCGTGGCGACCGCGATGAAGAGCCTCGCCAGCGACGAGACGGCGGCCGAAGCCCTGGCCGCCCTGGCCGGCGGCCTGACCCCCGACACGGTCCTGCAGGCCCTGCAACGGATCAAGGACGAAGTGCCGCTCTCGAGCCACGCCCTGCGTCTCATGCACGCGCTTTCCGCGGCCGCTCCCTCGCCACGCCTGCGCCAGGTGCAGCCGCCGGATCCCGCCCTGCTGGCGGAGCTCACGGTCGTCTTCCGCGACGACGACATCGACCGCTACAACCCGGATGAGCACCAGTCGCTGCTCGAAGCCGCGTCCATCGAGGTGCCCGTGCTCGTCACGGCCCAGGAGATCCCGGAGCTGGGGGACCGGCTGGAGACGGTCACGGATGATGCGCTGGCCGAGCGGATGGCGCAGACGACGGTCGAGCTCTGCCTGCGCTTCGCGGGGCGGGAGGGCACCGAAACCCTGCTCGCCCGGATCGACGGCCTGTTCCGCAGCCTGCTGGCGGCGGGCCGACTCGAGCTGGCCACGACGGTGGCCGAGGACCTGAGGCGGGTCTCCGAGGAGGGCGCGGTCGGGACCGCGGCCTGCGCCCAGATCGACCAGACGCTGGCGCGGATGGCCACCTCGGAGTCCGTCACGGCCATGATGGACGCCTTCACGCGCGGCGGCGTCGCGTCCTCGGCGGTGGCGCGGCGCCTCCTGGACGCGCTCGGCAACGCGGCGGCGCGGGGATTCCTGCTGGCCCTGGCCGAGGAGAAGGACAAGTCGCGCCGGCGCCGCATCCTGGATCTGCTCGTCTCCCTCGGCCCCGTCATCGCCCCCCCGGCCATGGAGCTCCTGAAGGACGAGCGCTGGTACGTCGTGCGCAACATGATCGTGTTGCTCCACCGGGTGGGGGACCGCTCCGCGCTCACGGACATCCGGCTCGCCGCCGGCCACCACGACCTGCGCGTGCGGCTCGAGGCCATCAAGTGGCTCCTGGCCTACGATCCCGAGGTCCCGCGCGACCTCCTGGAGAAGGCCATCAACGATCCGGACCTGAAGCTCGCGGAGGCGGCCATCGTCCTCGCGGGCAGCTACGGGATCAAGGAGGCAGAGGCTCCGCTCCTTGCGATCGTGAACGGGTTCGACGTGCTGGGGAAGCGCCGGTCCTTGAGGATCAAGGCCCTGAAGGCCCTCGGCGACCTCGGTGACCCCGCGGTGCTGCCCCGGCTCGACCACTACTTCCGCAGCCCGCTGTTCACGATGGTTTCGCTCGAGGAGAGGCGCGCGGCCTTCCGCTCGCTGTCCCTGTACCCGCACGAAGCCCGGCGTCCCTACGTGGAGCGCGGGCTCCGGACGCGCGATCCCGAGATTCGCCGGGTCTGCGAGCGACTGCACCGCGAGTCCCCACCCGTCGAGCGCGAAGGAGACGCCTGATGCCCCGGGCCGGCACGGAAGAGCCCACTCGCGATCGGCAGGCCCTCGAGCGCCTGATCGTCCACCTCGCGGCCGCCATCAACATCCGCGCCCTCTACGAGGGCGCCCACCCGCGCGTCGCCCAGGCCGTCCAGTCCATCCTCGACGACCTGACGGTGGCGCTGGCCGGTCGGGAGGCGGTCACGCTCTTCATCGTCGGCGACGACCTCATCGCGGACGATCGCCCATTGCGCCGGTCGGGCATCTCCCAGAAGGGTTTCGTGCAGGCCCTCCGGCGGAGGCGAGTCGAGCGGCTGACGCTGGCGCGTGGCCTCGACGCCGTGCAGTGCCTGCAGCTCGTCTCCGTCATGGCGGCGGGAGGCACGCTGGCCAGCACTCCGAACGTGATCGTGGGCGGCGTCGAGCTGAAGGCCGCGGACGGCGGCCCCGCCGGCGGCGAGGCGCGCGCCCTGGCCGCGATCTCCGGCGCGCAGGTCGCGGAGGGACAGGAGGCCTTCGCGCGTTTCCGCGCCGACCGGAAGGGCAGCCTGCACAAGATGGAAGAGGTCGTCTGGAGCCTGATGGAGACCCTCGCCCGCGCCGCGCACGACGTCATCCCGCTCGCGCCGCTCAAGACCCACGACGAGTACACGTTCGTCCATTCCATCAACGTGTCGCTGCTGGTGCTGGCCCAGGCGCGCTCGTTCGGGATCCAGGGCCCGATGCTGCACGCGCTGGGGCTGGCCGCCCTGTGCCACGACGTCGGCAAGCTCAGCGTCCCCCTGGACGTGCTCAATCGGCCGGGCAAGCTCGAAGGCGAGGACTGGAAGATGATGCAGAGCCATGCCGAGGTGGGAGCCTGGCAGCTCGCCGCCGTCGACGAAGCGCCCCCCCTGTCGGTCGTGGTGGCCTACGAGCACCACCTGCGCTTCGATGGCCAGCCCACCTATCCGGCGCTGCGCCGCCCACGCCGTCCGGCGCTGGCCTCCCAGCTCACGGCCTTGGCCGACACCTTCGACGCGGTCTCGACGCTGCGGCCGTACCAGGCGCCGTACGCGCGGCCGGCGGCGCTGGAGATCCTGCGCAAGCGGGCGGGCACGTTCCTGGATCCGCTCCTGGTGGGGAACTTCCACCGGCTGGCGGCGCAACGGTGACAAACGACAAACGAGTTCGATCGACGCGGTTAACAGATGAGAGGCTCTGGCCTGGTCGGCGGTCTCCTAACGACCGACGGCTACAACGGGCGCGCTAGAAGCCCGTCAATCGCGCGATGAGCCCCGCTGCTAGAGCCGCCCGCTCTGCGAGCGACTTCAGCAGCACGTGCTCGTCTTCCGCGTGCGCCCCATCCCCGTCTCCACCCAGGCCGTCGAGCGTGGGGCGCCCCAGCGCGCCCGCGAACGAGGCCTCGCTGGCCCCCCCTGACGCCACTTCCGACAACGGCAGCCCCAGCTCTGTCGCCACGGCCACGGCCTGCGCGTAGACCCGCGCCACGGCGGGAGTGCGCTCGAGCGGCGGATAGTGCAGGCCGCCGGACAGCGTGAGCGTGATCTGCGGATCCTCCGGGCGGAGCGCGCGCAACTGCCGCTCGATCCAGTGGCCGTCCTCGACCTTCAGGAAGCGCACGTCGATCTCCGCCTCCGCGTGGTCCGGCACCACGTTGGAGCGGAGGCCGCCGCGGATGACCCCGACGTTGGCGGAGACGCCGCGCACGGGGTCGGTCAGCTTCGAGACGTGGAGGCACTGCCGCGCCAGCTCGAGGATCGCGTTGGCGCCCCGGGCGAGGTCGGCCCCGGCGTGGGACGCGCGGCCGTGCGCGTGGAGCGTGAAGGACCCCGATCCCTTGCGCGAGGTCTTGACGGCGCCGCCGGGCCAGGCCGGCTCGAAGTCGAGCACGGCCGTGGCCGCGAGCATCTCCGCTTCCATCAGGGCGCGATACGGCTCGCAGTCCACCTCTTCGAGCGGCGTGAAGAAGATCGTCACCGGCGGCCGCACATGGCGGGCGTGCAGAGCGCGCAGGGCGAAGAGCGCGACCACGAGGCCGGCCTTCATGTCGTAACACCCCGGCCCGTACAGCCGTCCGTCTTCGATGCGCACGGGCCGGGTGGCCACCGTCCCCAGTGGCCAGACCGTGTCGAGGTGGCCCAGCAGCATCACGGGAGCGGGGCCGCCGGCCGCTCCCTCCGGGCCGCGCGCGCGGAGGATGGGACCGCCCCCAGCCACCGGCACCAGCTCGGGCACGAGGCCGACGGCCTCGACGTCCGCGGCCAGCCGGGCGGCCAGTGCCGCCACCGCCGGCGGGTCCGTGGAGGGCGACTCGATCGCGCAGATCTCCGCGAGGAGCGCCGTCATCTCCTCCGCGTGCGCGCGTGTCCACGACAAGAGGCCGTTCGTGGGAGTCAAACGCCAAGTATAAACGCGGGCGGCGGCGGTCAGCCCAGCCGGCCCAGGAACACTCGCGTGTCGTATTCGAAGGCCACGCGACCGTCTCGGGCGTGCGCCTCGAACACCGCGGGCAGGGCGGCCAGCATCTCCGAGCGGCGGGGATCGCCCTCCTTCGGGGTGTACGAGCTGGACAGGAGACGGCCGCGGAGACCTGCAAGGTCGAAGTGCTGCGCGCTGTCGAAACGGCGCTCCTGCCATCCCGCTTCGCCGAACAGGCCGCGCAGCGACTCTTCCTTGGCGTACTGCGCGCTGACCTCCTCGTAATCGGTGGACCATTGACGCAGGAAGGCCTCGTAATCGCGGAGGAAGGGCGTCGAGTCGAGGCGCCTCAGGTTCCAGACCAGCGCGACGCCGCCGCCGGGGCGGAGGATGCGTAGGAACTCCGTCCGTGACTCCGGCACCGAGAACCAGTGGAACGCCTGGCCGGCGGTGACGAGGTCGACGGAGCGGTCACCCAGGCCCGTCGCCTCCGCCCGTCCATCGACGCTGTGGAAGCGGCCGCTGGGCCCGAGGTCGGCCTCGGCCACCGCCGCCATCGCGCGGTTGGGTTCGACGCCGTACACCACGTTCCCGTTCTCGACGAGCAGGCGCGAGAGGAGGCCCGTGCCCGACCCGATGTCCGCGACGACGTGGGCCGGCCGCAGGCCGAGGTCCGAGCGCAGCGCCTCGAGGACCGCCGGCGGGTAGCCGGGACGCCAGCGGACATAGTCCTGGACGCGGTCGCTGAAGCGCGAGGTGGGATCGGATGGGTCGGAAGTCGTCATCCGGAGTAGGCTCTCACAGGATGAGCGCGGCGCGCGTTCCGTCCGGTCCCAAGGGCCCTCCGCTGGTGGGCCACCTGTTCGCGTTCCGGCGCGATCCGCTCGCCTTCCTCTCCCGCATCGCCCGCGACTACCCGGGGGACGTCGTCCGCTTCCGCCCCGGACCGCGTGACGTCTACCTCCTGAAGCACCCGGACCTGATCAAGGACGTGCTCGTCACCCACCAGCACGACTTCAGCAAGAGCCGCGGCCTGGAATGGGCCAAGCTGTTCCTCGGCGAGGGGCTCCTCACCAGCGAGGGGGAGTTCCACACGCGCCAGCGGCGGCTCGCCCAGCCCGCCTTCCACCGCCAGCGCATCGGCGCCTACGCGGACGACATGGTCCGGCGGACGGTGCGGGCCCGCGAGGGCTGGTCCGCCGGGCAGGTGCTCGACGTCGACGGCGAGATGATGCGACTGACCCTCGCCGTCGTCTCGAGCTCGCTCTTCGGCACCGACGTCGCCGCGTCGGCGGACGAGGTGCGCGAGGACCTGGCCTCGATCATCGCGCTCTTCCCGCGCTTCTCGCTCCCGCTGTTCGGCCTCATCCAGAAACTGCCCCTCCCGAGCAACCTCCGCTTCGACCGCGCGGTGGCGCGGCTCGACGCGCTCGTCTACCGACTGATCGCGCAACGGCAACGCGACGGCGGCGACCACGGCGACCTCCTCTCCATGCTGCTCCGGGCCCGGGACGAGGAGGGCGGCGGTCGCATGACCGACCGCCAGCTCCGGGACGAGGTGATCACGCTGCTCCTGGCCGGGCACGAGACGACGTCGAATGCGCTGACCTGGACGTGGTACCTGCTGTCCCAGAACGAGGAGGTGGAGGCGCGCTGGCGGGACGAGCTCCGCCGCGTCCTCGGTGGCCGCGCCCCCACGTTCGAGGACCTCCCCGCGCTCCCCTACACGGAGATGGTGCTGGCGGAGTCGATGCGCCTGTTCCCGCCCGCCTGGGGCATGGGCCGCCGCGCGCGGCGCGACGTCACCCTGGGGGGGTTCGCCATCCGCAAGGGCGCGATCCTCGCCCTCTCGCCGTTCATCGTGCATCGCGACGAGCGCTTCTGGCCCGACCCTCTCCGTTTCGACCCTGGCCGCTTCACGGCCGAGGCGAAAGCGGCGCGGGCGCGCTTCGCCTACTTCCCGTTCGGCGCGGGCGCGCGGAGCTGCATCGGCGAGCCCTTCGCGTGGATGGAGGGCGTGCTGCTCCTGGCCACCATCGGCCAGCGCTGGAGGCTGCGCCTCCTGCCCGGCCATCCGGTGGAGCTGCAGGCCTTCATGACCCTGCGCCCGCGCCACGGGATGCGGATGGTGGCCGAGCCCGCGTAGGAGCGTGTCCAGGTAAGGATGAGACACGCTCCTAACAAGACCTCGGCTGGCAGAAGAACGAGAAAGATGAGGCGTGGCTCCGAAATCACGGGCGACGCTCACGGCGGACATCCGAGAGCAGGCGTCGGGAGTCCCGAGCCTACTCGGACAGATGCCGTCCATACATCTCGTTTCGGGCACTCTACCGTGTGGCGACTACTGCTTGGGGAATACCCTGGGTTTCGAACGCAAGACTGCGGCCGACCTGGCCCGGTCCATTGTCGATGGCCGATTGTTCCGCCAGATGGGCTCACTCCGGCGGAGCTATCGTCGCCCGCTCTTGCTGGTCGAGGGCTTGTGCGATGGTGCCGCGGTCGTTGGAGTTTCGTGGCCGGCCCTGCGGGGCGCCCTGATTAACGTGTCGGTCTCGTTCGGGGTCCCCGTTCTCCGCTCGACGGACGCGCGTGACAGCGCGGCATTGATTGCCACCGCCGCGCGGCAACTTTGCGATCCCTTCGACATACCGTATGTGCGGCCAGGTTATCGGCCGACGGGATGGCGTCGTCGTGCGCTGTACATCCTTCAGGGGCTACCCGGCATCGGGCCTCGGCGTGCCCGCGCCCTGCTTGATCAGTTCGGAAGCGTGGCGGCCGTCGTGACGGCGGACGCCTCGGCTCTGGCCGAAATAGCCGGGATCGGCGACGCCGTCGCACGTTCGATTCATGAAGTGGTCGGGGAGGAGAGGAGCAGCGACAGCGCGACGGTCGTCTGGCGCCCCTCGTCAACGACCTGATGAAGGAGCGCGCCCCAGCGTCGGGACACATTAGGAGTCCGTCCACTCCCGTTTACGGGGACGGACTCCTAGCCGCGGCCCGACCAGTACGGCTGGTAGTAGTGGTCCCGTCCTGCCATGCGCGGCGGCCGCGGCGGGCGCCGGAACGCGGCCTCGATGCGGCCCCGCACTTCTTTGGGGTGGTCGAGCGCGTCGAAGAGGGCCCCCACCGCGAACAGGGTGGCGAGCGCGCCCCCGACGATGACGAGGGGGAGGAGCAGGATGAGAGCGAAACCGCCGATTCTCTCCAGGAGATCAGGCATTCAATGGATCCGTGTGCGGCCGCGGAAACCCTCCTCGTAGGTGTGGAAGAACTGCAATCCTTCTTCGGGGTACTGCCAGCAGTAGTATCCGGAGCCGTTGTCGAAGTCGATCAGCCAGAGGCCCTTCACGTCGATGCCCATCTTCATCACGTCGTTGGCCCACCGCGTGGCCACGGCCTCGACCAGAGGCTGCGCCGACTCCGCGCCGGAGGCCTTCTCGGAGATGGCCTCGACGGCGCGGTAGGCCTCGTCGGTGAGACGGCGCACCTCGGGCAGGAGGCGGGCCGCTTCGTCGTAGGTGAACACCTTACGGGCCCGGTCCGCACCTTCGGGCATGGCTGGGATTATAGCGTCCGCCCGCCCGACCTTGACCACCTCGGCGCGCGGGCCCTAGACTGCCTCCACGATGGCGGCCAGCCTGACCGTGCTCAGCGGGCCCTTGGCCGGGACTCGCCTCGACCTCGACGCCTCCAAGGATGAGATCCTCGTGGGCGCCGATGCGGGTTGCGGGCTCGTGCTCGACCTCCCCGGCGTCAGCCCGATCCACGCGCGCCTCTCGGAGAACCAGGGGGAGTTGATCGTCTACGACACGCACAGCCCACACGGGCTGTACGTCAACGACACGCGTGTGAGCGGACAGGCGCCGCTGCGGGACGGTGACGTGCTCTGGCTCGGGAAGCCCGGCGACGAGACGAGCGTCATGCTCCAATGCCGGGTGGCCGGGGCCGCCCTGCCCGTGGTCGTGATGCCGGAGGAGCCTTCCTCCGACGTGGTCGTGTTCGCCGGCGCGGGGCCGGCCGACGACGTCGATCCGCTGGGGGATCTGGGCGACCTCTTGGCCGTCGCGCCCACGGAGCCGCCGCCGGCCTCCCCGGTCGCGGCCGCGCCCGAAGCGCCGAGCGAGGACGTGTTCTTCATGGAGGAGCCCGCCGCGCCCGCCGCGCCCCCGCCGCCTCCGCCGCCCGCGGCAGACGACCTGTTCTTCGTCGAAGAGCCGTTCGCCCCGTCGGCGTCTCCCCCCGCCCCCGCGGCCGCCCCGGCGCGCCCGGCTCCGGCGCCGGAGCCGCCCCCGGTGCCGCCTCCCAAGGCGAGCGCCGCCGCCCGGCCGGCCCCACGGCCGATCCGCCGCCACGGTCCGACACCGCCTCCTTCGGCCGCGCCGGAGCGGGAGGACGAAGCCGAGCCGGCGCGGCCGCGCAGCGTGCCGCCACGCCCGGCGTCCACGCCACGGGCGGCCGCCGCCCCCGGTGGACGGCGGTCTTCACCGCCCGTCGCCCTCATCGCCGGCGGCGCGGCACTCCTCCTCGTCGCGGTGGGAGCGGGTGTCCTGTTCCTGCGCTCGCCGCGTGCGCCCGCGATCGCGTCGATCACGCCGGCGCGCGTCGGGCTCGGCCAGAGCGTGACGATCGCGGGCACCGCCTTCGGAACGACGCCCCAGGCGAACGTCGTCTCCTTCGGCGGCAAGCCCGGACGCGTCGTCCAGGCTTCGCCGACCCGCCTCCAGGTCGAGATCCCCGAAGTCCCGGCGGTGGCCGGCCGCGACACGCCCGTATCGGTCGTCATCGTCGTGGACGGACGTGAATCGAAGGCGGCGACGGTGGCCGTGTTCGAAGCCCCGCGCATCCACGGCATCTCGCCCTCGGTCGCGATGCCCGGGGAGGAGGTGGTGCTGGCGGGAGCGGGGTGGGGCGCCGGCGCCACCGTGCAATTCGGGAGCGTGGCCGCCACCGTGCTCGACTCTTCGCCGACGTCGCTCAAGGTCACGGTACCGGCGCTCCAGGGCGCGCCCGGCACGGAGTTCCCGGTGCGCGTGACGACGGGCGCCGACACCTCCAACCCCGCTCCCTTCGTCGTCGGCCGCCTTCCTCTCGTGCTCTCGATCTCGCCCGCGAGCGCGGCCCCCGGTGACGTGGTGACGGTGGCCGGCCGGGGCTTCGACGTCAAGCCGTCCGCCAACGACGTGCGCGTGGGGGGCACGCGCGCGCTGGTGGCCGCCGCCTCCGGCAGCGAGCTCAAGGTGATCGTGCCGCGCGCCGCTCCTGGAGAGACGACGGTCGACGTCCGGCTCCCGGGCGCGGAGCACGTCGGGCAGTCCCGGCTCGTGGTCGCCGCCCCTGCCGATCCCATCGACCTGCACTTCGTGGCCGAGCCTTTCGAAGACACGCCCGGCCACGAGCACGCGGTCCTCACGACCGGCCTCGGCCCCGCGTTCGTGCTCAGCGCCAGCGGCGGCCGGTCGGTGGCCGAGCGGGCGCTGGAGGCGGAGCGGCGGCTCAACGAGGCGGGGGCGGCGCTGAAAGGCACCGTCGACGGGGACGTGCGCGCGCGCGGTCTCGACGGCAGCCCGTCCCTCGTCGTGGCCGGCCGCGACACGCCGCTCCTCGACGTGGCGATCGACGATGCCGCGGGCTACGAGGAGGACTGGACGGGCCTGAAGGACCGCGCGGGGCCCATCTCACCCGCCCGGGTGGCGGTCTGGTGGGAGGCGGTCGCACGCGACCTCGTGCTCCTCCTCGTCCGCGGCGACAAGCCGCATTTCGCCGCGGACCTGGCCCCCGAAGGCCGCGTGCTCGCCGCCCTCCATCCGCTCGCGCGGAAATCCGTGACCGTCGGAGTGCCGCGGCAGGTCATCGCCGAGGCGCGACCGCCGGTGCGCGAGGCGCTGCGAACGGTCGGCTTGCGGATACCGGTGAGCGTGAAGGAGCCCTCCGGCGCCGCCCCCGGCGGCACGGGGCAGCCGGCGGGCGCGGCGACGGCCGCTCCCGCGGCGGGTCCCGTGCTCCGGCTCGACGGCCGCTGGTCGGGCTCGGAAACGGACTCCGGCCGGCTGACCTACATCACCGCCGTCTTCGCCGGCCCCGGCGGCACCTTCACCTACGAGCGCGCCCTGAGCGTCACCCAGCCCCTCCTCGGCGTCGTGCAGCAGAAAGGCGCCG
>WNGB01004615.1_pt1 | contig 23665 bp, 19 predicted proteins | sample 5400681 | NCBI WGS metagenome assembly WNGB01 (sample SAMN13153367, study PRJNA577476) | soil metagenome | isolation source: 115 cm soil or saprolite under grassland replicate 2 | place: USA:California | collected 2016-06-15
TGCGCTTCCCACGCGCGCGTGCCGACCTGGCGTAAGCTGCCGAGTACGACCAGCGCGAAGAGCGCGAAGAGCGTCAGCGCCAGACCGACGCGCCACTCGATGCCGAAGCTCAGCAGCAGAATGCCAAGCAGCAGCAGCACATTGGTGGCCGCATCGCCGCCCAGCACTTCCACTGCCCAGGCGGGCAGGAGGGTCGCATAGGCCGTGCCAAACAGGGCCGCCACCGCCGGGACGGCAATCAAGGTTCGCAGCAGCGGCTGCGCGAGCGTATAGCGCACGCCCTCTTGTAATTGCTCCAGCGCCGATTGGGTACGCGGAGTTACTGTATGAGTGGGCAGCCGCATCCGCAAGAGTGCCACAATCATCGCAAAGAGTGCCACAATCATCGCTATAAACGACTAGCCATTGAGGGTGAAACACCATGCCGGCCCAACGGCCGCATATGTCAGCCCGGCCACGGTTGGTCCAACCACCGTGGCCAGATTGAATAAGGTTGCGTTGAGGGCGATCGCATTGGTCAAATCCTGGCGGTCGACCAATTCGAGGACAAAGGCTTGCGCAGCGGGCGCATCAAAGGCATTCGCCGTGCCAAGCGCCAGGGCCAGCAGGACAATCTGCCAGAGTTGGACCAACTGGGCAAAGCTCAAGATGGTTAGTGTTACCAACCTGTGCATGTCAATCAGCCTTCGCTCACGCCAGCACACACTTCCTCTTCCTGGGAGCGGTATAGCTGTTGTTGGCGGGCGATCTGCCGGCTGAATGGGTGCGCCTGAACCGTCCACTGATGTATCAACAGCTTTTCTAGGTCTCCATACCGCACATTACCAATCTTGAGTCTTGTCGTCTCCGTGGTCATTTGGCCGAGCATGGGTGCTCTGACAGTGATAGCGTCGAGATGGTCAGGCAGTTTCGTTGTGCACCATCTATGAGTTACTTCTCTTCGCCTAGTTCATCAAGGTGCCGCTAATCGTCCCAGACGACGCGACCCGCGCCACGCTGCACAAGCAGGACTATAACGCACTCAGCACTGCCTCTAAGCGCGCGCAAGCAGGCGATGCGACGATTGATTGGTCGATCGTGGTCCTGATACTGAATATTGCATAGCTCCCGACCCAATGAACCAGGTCCTGCCGCGAACGCCGACAACCTGTCAGACCAGATCGACCTTGATGTCGTGCGCCTGTAGCGCGTCGACCAGAGACGCCGGCGCGCGATCATCGGTGATGATTCGGTCGATCTCGTGCGGCAGTGCAAAGGCGCTGAAGGCTATGACTCCGAACTTGCTCGAATCAACAATGCCGACGACCAGACTGGCTGCGCTCACCAACTGCTGTTTCAGCTGTGCTTCATCAAGCTCGGATTCCATCAGGCCATCCCGTGCCGTCAAGCCCCGCGCGCCAAATAAGCCGATATCTACACGCAAGCGTTGCACTGAGTTGTAGTTCAGGCTGCCCACAAGCGAACTTGAGCGGCGCCGCATCGTGCCGCCGACGACAATCGTCGTAATCCCCTCACAGAAGTTCAGCTCGAGCGCCGTGTAGAGGCCATTCGTGACCACCACGAGATCCTCGCGATCTTTGATCAGGCGCGCCACCTGTAGCGCGCTCGTGCTTGCGTCGAGGAAGATACGCTGTCCGGACGTGATCAGCGCCGCCGCTGTTTGCGCAATGCGCCGTTTCTCCTCGAGGTGCTCTTGTTCGCGCGCCGCGAAGTATAGCTCGAGCCGGCCGCGACCGGAGACAACCGCACCGCCATGCACGCGCATCAACACGCCTTGGGACTCAAGTACATCCAGATCTTTGCGCACCGTGACTTCCGAGACACCCAGCACTTGGCTCAGCTCGCTGACCGGAGTCCGGTCGTGTGCGCTCAAATATGCCAGAATCTGCTCGCGCCGTCGCTCGGGCGTAATGCCGTGATCAAGTTGCATATATGCCCCCTTCCTGTTCTTGAAACCGTTTCGAAACTTCACCAAGTGATGCACCACTATTGTAACAAAGTCAATCGGATTGATCAAGCATTCGAATGTAAAACGAAACAGAATAGTTACGAAACACTTGACATCTACTCACGAATATGGTATGGTAATCTCATCGTAGTTTGGGCGCTTCAGAAAGTTATCTTTTACTAACGCGTGTTAGTCACCCGTGGCAGTAATGAGTGGAATTGGTCATGAGTAAGCTAGGTAGAGCCATGCCACGTCAGCGGATTATCTCTCAAGACGTTGCCAGGCGCGCTGGAGTCTCGCGCACCACAGTTTCCTTTGTGCTCAACGGCGTCAAGGAAGGCAACATCAGCGACGAGACCCGCGCGCGCGTGCTAGCGGCGGCTGCAGAGCTTGGCTACGTGCCGGATGCCACGGCCCAGGCCCTCGCCACAGGACGCAGCCGGACGATTGGACTGGTGTTCACCCGCTCAAATCCGCATGCTAATGCCGGCTCAACGCATATTCAGATTATCGAAGGGCTGATGGAAGTTGTGCGGCAGTTCGGGGTGCGGCTGCTGGTCGACTCCGTGGGGCACGCCGACACTGCCGATTCCTACTTGGAGCTGGCGCGTACCAAGCGCATCGATGGGCTGATCCTATTCGATTTACGCGCTGACGATCGGGCACTCTACGATCTTGTACATGATGAGTTCCCGATCGTTCTGCTTGGTCGCCTCCCTGATGTCAAGGTGTGCTCGGTTGAGTTCGATAATCGATGCGGCGCGCAGGCTGCCGTGGAGCACCTACTTGCTCAGGGACACTTGCGGATTGGATTGATCGCACACGGTCCTTTGGCGTTTACAGGGGTTGCTGAACGGGTGCTTGGGTACCAAGATGCACTCGCTACGGCAGGGATTGCGTTTGACGAAACACTCGTCCGCTATGGCGACTTCGGCCCCAGTAGCGGCTTCGCCGCGACCATGAGCTTGCTCGCGGCTCCGGTTGTGCCGACAGCACTCTTTGTCACGAGCGATGTGGTCGCTTATGGCGTGCTCGCCGCCCTCCACGAGCGTGGAATAGCCATTCCAGATGCTATGGCTGTGGTTGGATTTGATGACCAACCGTTTACGCGATTTTTGACTCCGCCACTGACCACGGTTCGGATATCGTTTGAAGATATGGGCCGTCAAGCCGGCAAGATGCTGCTCGATCTTATTCATGATGATATTGAACCCGGTTGCCAGGTGTTGTTAGATGCCGAGCTGATTATTCGAGCATCGTCCATCGCAGGTTATTCCTTATAATGCGTAGCTCATAACCTCGGGAGTTCGACGATTTCAGGTACTAGACCTCTTTCCACTCGTCGTTGCATACGCTTCAGATTTGACAGTAATATAAGCGACATACAGTCCGGGCGCCCCGGCAAATCGGTCAGAGTAGGTCACTTTTGAGTTAAGTAACGCGCGTTAGTAACGCGCGTCATCCAAAATACGGATGGAACGAGACGGAGCGGAATGGAACTCTACGTATGAGTGAATACCTTCATGATATGCGTGCCGGTTCGTGCAACGACGATGCCTCCTGGCCGGTCCTGATCTGCCTGCTGGGAAATTTTCGCCTGTTGGTCGCCGGGGAGCTAGTTTTAATCCGTGCAGGTGGGAAACGCGAAGCCCTGCTGGCATATCTCGCGCTCCAATCGGGCCGGCGGGTCGCGCGCGAGCGGCTCGTCCAGACGCTCTGGCCGACCAACGATCTGGCGCTCGGGCTCAATTCGCTCAACAATCTGGTCTACCAACTACATAAGCTCCTGAGTCCAGCGCTCCAGGGCGCAGTGCCCGTGCTGCACGAGGAAGGCTATTACCGGCTCAATATCGAGGCGGGGATTGGCGTCGACGTAACATGCTTCGATCTCCTGGCTGAAACCGGCGATCGGCAACTCCAAGCCGGCGATGCGGCCGCCGCGTTGGTGGCTTACCACCGTGCGGCAGAAATGTATCGCGACGATCTGAGCTTGTTGGTGGATGCACACACGGTTGTAGAGCGCGAGCGATTGCGCACGCGCTATTTGACGCTGCTGGTACAGCTAGCCGAGCACTCTTATCGCGCTGGCGATTACAGTGCGGCTCTGGAGTATCTCTGGCATCTCCTGGCACGCGATCCCTGCCGCGAGGATGCGCATCGCCTGGTGATGCGCTGCTTCATGCGACGTGGCGAGCGGGCAGCCGCACTGCACCAGTACCAGGTCTGCCTCGATCTGCTGCGCGCCGAGTTTGGAATAGCGCCCGAGCCAGAAACGGTTATGTTGTTTGCACAGATTCGCGAGCACCCCGACCATATTTAACCATTGATTTAAGAGCTATGTGACGTCAACTACGAGCGCATTCTAAGGCCGAGCTAAGGGCCAGTCACTAGAATATCAGCGTATGAACGATCGAACCGAAAGGAGGTCTTCCAGTGTCTCACCCCGACGACACCACCCTGGTGGATCGCCACTACGTCACGCTGATCTTGCGCCTAACGCTGGATCGGAGCGGACATCTGATCCAGGGTGAGCTGGTAGATACGACAGACACGCTCCAGAAGCGATTTACTGGCGCATCTGGTTTAAGCCAGGCCATGGAAGCCTGGCTGAGGCAACAGGCACTAGCCAAAGCCGATCCAGACCCCTGACAAGGCCAGCCTCACGCATGTCGTACCACCTGGCGGAAAGGAGGTGCGGTCCCACAGGAAGCATTCGAAGCCAGGATCACAACCTGGCGCGCCCGTGATGGTCGAATGGCACAGATGCTATCAGATGGAGGTCTAGGATGAAACACCGGAACGTACTCTCTCGTCGTGCTTTTCTGCACACCCTCGGCGGAATAAGCGGAGCAGCCGTATTGCTTGCCGCCTGTGGCAGTACACCACCTCCAGGCGGCGCCGCCGCAGGCGCGACTGCTGCGCCCGGCGCCGCCGCTGCTGCGCCCACCGCCGCGATACCGCCCACCCCGGTCCCAACCCCCGTACCGGAGCGCGCGGCGACCAGCGGTCGCGCGAACGTGCTCACGATCTGGTATCCCTACACTAATCCGAACTGGGAACAGATCTGGAAGGGCTTCGAGGACAGCCACGCGGATATCGGTATCAAGGCGGTGTTTGCCGCCAACGATACCACCGGCAACGCCAAGTTCTTTACCGCGGTCGCTAGCGGCAGCCCACCGGATGTCGTCTGGGTCGACGGGCCGCAGGTGGCCGAGTGGGCCGCGCGCGGCGTGCTTGAGCCGCTCGACGACCTGATCGGCGCGGCCGGCATCAAGCCGGAGGACTTCTGGACGCCCTCGTGGAATCAGAGCGTCTATAACGGCAAGGTCTGGGCGCTGACCCGCAGCTCCGACGCGAACTTCGGCTTCTTCTGGAACAAAGATATCTTCAAGGAGGCCGGCCTCGACCCCGAGAAGCCGCCTCAAACCGTCCAAGAAATGGACCAGATGAACGAGAAGATCGCCAAGGTTACGGGCGGCCACATCGAGCGGCTGGGCTATATCCCCTGGATCGTGTACGGCAGCTCGAACTCGATGTTTACCTGGGGCTGGGTCTTCGACGGCAACTTCTATGACCCAGATGCGAAGAAGATCACCGCGAACGACCCCAAGGTCGTCAAGGCGCTGCAGTGGATGGCCGATTTCGCCAAGAAGTATGATCCGAGGCAGATTTCCGGCTTTATCCCTGGCATGACAGGCCCCGGCGGCGAGACCGGTCCATTCACCACGCGTAAGGTGGCTTTGTCGCCCCAGGGTCCGTGGGAGATCCCGAGCCTCAAGAAATATGCGCCGGACCTCAACTACGGCATCACCTTCATGCCGCAGGGGCCGGACGCGCCGCCACACTCCTCGTGGGTCGGCGGCTGGACCATCGGCATCCCCAAGGGCGCCAAGCAGAAGCAAGCTGCCTTCGAGTTCGTCAAGTGGCTCACCGCCACCGACGAGGGGACCGACCTCGGCTTCACCGCACAGGGCCAATTCCCGGGCTACAAGAAGTCGCCGGCCTTTGCGAAGATCCAGCAAGATCCGCAGCTGAAGCCCTTCTACGAGATCCTGGTCGACACCAAGCACCAGCGGCCGGTGATGCCGGCGCAGGCCTTCTATGCCAGCGAGCTCCAGCGGGCCGTCGACGCGGCGATCTATGGCGAGAAGACCCCGCAGCAGGCGCTCGACGAGGCCACCGCGAACACGCAGAAAGAGCTGGACCGCATCCTCAAAGAAGGCGTGCAGTAAACCTGGTGTGGCCGGGTGCACTGGTTGTGCCCGCGCGCCCGGCCACACGATTGAAAGGAAGCCGAGATGGCAACTACTACCACGCTGCGCGTGTCGCGCCAGCGGCTCTCGCGCCAGGAGCGGCACGATTTGCGCAACGGCCTGCTCTTCGCCGCGCCCGGTATTCTGGGAATCCTGTTCTTCGTCGCCTACCCGATCCTCGCCTCAGTGTACTACAGCTTCACCTCCTACAGCATCCTGCAGCCGGGCCGCTGGGTCGGGCTGGAGAACTACCGTGAATTGCTGACCGAGGACCCGATCTTCTACACGTCGCTGCTCAACACCGTCTACATGGCGCTGGTGACGATTCCGCTGAGCATCCTGATCGCCATGGGCCTGGCGATGCTGCTCAACCTCAAGATCGGCGGCCAGTCCTTCTACCGCACGATCTTCTATCTGCCGACGATCGTGCCGTTCGTCGCGTCGTCGTTGCTGTGGCTGTGGATCTTCAACCCGCAGTATGGCCTGATCAACACCCTGCTGTGGTACGTCGGCATTCAGGGGCCGGGCTGGCTGGGCGACCCCGCCTGGGCCAAGCCCGCGCTGGTGATCATGCTGCTCTGGGGCGTGGGCAACTGGATGATCATCTACTTGGCCGGGCTGCAGGATGTCCCGCAGGAACTGTATGAAGCGGCCGAGATCGACGGAGCCCGCTGGTGGGACAAGACCTGGCACCTGACCCTTCCGTTCATGAGCCCGTACATCCTCTACAGCCTGATCCTGCAGCTGATCGGCATCTTCCAGTACTTCACCCAGCCGCAGGTCATGACCCAGGGCGGCCCGGTCGACTCGACCCGCGTGTATGCGCTTTACCTGTACGATAACGCGTTTCGGTTCTTCCGGATGGGCTACGCCAGCGCGATGGCCTGGCTGCTGTTTATCATCGTCGTGATCCTGACCGTGATCATCTTCAAGAGTTCGGCGCGCCGTATCTATTACGCCGGGCAATAAGGAGGCCGACCATGGCGAATATCACCGAAGTCCGTCGCTTCCCCACCGGCCGTGCGGCCGAGCGGCGGGCCCTCAATCCCAAGACCATCCGTGCGATCGTCGCCCACGCGGCGCTGATCATCCTCAGCCTGGTGTTCATCACGCCGTTTCTGTGGCTGGTGGGCACCTCGCTCAAGATCGACACCCAGATCCTGGTGTTCCCGCCGGTCTGGATTCCACAGCCGATCACCTTCCAGCAGTACGTGAAAGGGCTCAACTACATCCCGTTCCTTCGCTACCTGGGGAATACGGCGATCTACTGTGGGTTGGCGGTGATGGGGACGATTATCTCGTCGAGCCTCGTGGCTTACAGCCTGGCGCGCATTCGCTGGCCCGGCCGCAATCTGCTCTTCGCCATCGTGATCGCCACGTTGATGGTGCCCGCCCAGGTTACGCTCATTCCCCTGTTCCTGGTGTTCAAGACGCTCGGCTGGATCGACTCGCTGGCGCCACTGATCGTGCCGCACTTCTTCCTGCAGCCGTTTGCGATCTTTCTGCTGCGCCAGTTCTTCCTGACGATCCCCCATGAGCTGTCGGAGGCGGCGCGGGTCGATGGCGCCAACGAGGTCCGGATCTACTGGTCGATCATCCTGCCGCTGGCCACGCCGGTGCTCGCCACGGTTGGATTGTTCACGTTCCTGGGCACCTGGAACGACTACCTTGGTCCGCTGATCTACCTGAACTCGCCGGAGAACTACACGCTCTCGCTTGGCCTGGCCCAGTTCCGCGGGGAGCACGGCGTGGAGTGGGGCCCCATGATGGCGGTCTCCACGGTGATGATCGTGCCGGTGCTGCTCGCGTTCTTCTTCACCCAGCGAACGTTCATCCAGGGCATCACGCTAACCGGGATCAAGGGATAGCTTGGAGGCGGAGGTTAGGCACGGATTGCACGGAATCAGGAGACTTCTATTATGTCCACACCGGTCACTCCGCACGACTTCCCCGAGATCCGCTGGCGAGGCCATTGGATCTGGGTGCCCGAAGAGCCGATCTCGCCCAGCGGGTTCATGTCGGCAGGTATCGACCCGCACGCGAAGGAGTCTCACGGCCTCTTCCGCAAAACGTTTCGCCTCGACCGCGTGCCCGACCGCGCGCCCGCCCGCGTGACGGCCGACTCGCGCTACGCGCTGTTCGTCAACGACCAGGAGGTCTCGCGCGGCCCGATTCGCAGCCAGCCGCGCCGGCTCTACTATGACCTGCTTGACCTGGCGCCCTATCTCCGGCCGGGCGAGAATATCCTGGCGATCTACGTCAAGCATTACGGTACGCCGAAATCCTACTGGATGCCCGCCGTGCCCAACATGACCCTGGGCAGGACCGGTATTCTGGTCTTCGAGGCCGACCTCGGCGCAGTAGGCTGGCTCACGAGCGACGCCAGCTGGAAGGCCCGCAAGGCGGATGCGTGGGACGATGCACCAATGGGCGAGCCTACCAGCCCGGTCGGCGGCGGCGTTCCGGTTGAGCTGTTCGACGCCCGCCGCTTCCCGCACGGCTGGCGTGAGGCTGGGTTCGACGACGGCGATTGGGGCGCGGCCCAGGTTGTGCCGGCGGTGCATATCGGCGGCTTCGCTCGGACTCAGCCGCCCACCGACCCCTACGGCCCGCTGTACCCCCGCCCGATCGCAAAGCTCGGCGGTGCGCTCAAGACGCCAGCGAACCTGCGCGTCGAAACACTCACAGGCCAGCTGGACGCAGCGATTAGCAGCCCGGTCAAGCGCGTCGAGGCGACGGTTGGTTTGCCAATCGCAAACACAGCACCCGCCGAGCAATTGCCGGTCAGCGTGGATGTCCCTGCCGATGGCCTGGCGCGACTGATCTTCGATATGGGCGGCATCGTTTCAGGCTTGGTCCAGTTCAATCTCGACGCTCCAGCCGGCACAGTGCTCGACCTCTCCTATGTCGAGGAGCCTATCACCGGCCCGTCCCGCTTCCTCGGCGCGCATGCCGGAACGCGGTATATCGCACGGGGAGAACACGACCATTTTCGGGTGTTCGACTCGAACGGCTTTCGCTACGCCTACATCCTGGTGCATGGGGTTCAAGACAAGGTCACGCTCCAGCAGTTCGCGGTGCAGGAATACCTGTATCCTTGGCAAGATGGTCCGAGCTTTGAGTGCGACGACGAGGAATTGAACCAGATCTTCGCGGCCGGCGTGCGCACGGTGCAGCTCAACTCGCACGACGCCTTCATCGACTGCCCGACCCGCGAGCAGCGCGCCTGGGTCGGCGACAGCGTCGTCCACCAGATGGTGCACCTGGCGACCAACCGCGACTGGCGGTTGGCCTGGCACTATCTGACGCTGGCCAACTCGCCGCGCCCGGACGGCATACTGCCGATGAGTGTGGTCGGCGAGATCGAGGCCAGCAGCGGCATTACCATTCCGGATTGGGCGCTCAACTGGGTGCATGGCGTCTTCAACTGCTACCGCTTCAGCGGCGACCGGGATGTTGTTAAAGCCTTGATGCCGACTGTCGAGCAGGTGCTACGCTGGTATGCACCCTACCAGACGGCAGGCGGCCTACTAAAGGACGTGGTTGAGTGGAATCTGGTCGACTGGTCCAGCGTCTTAACCGAAGACACCAGTTCGATCCTGACGGCGCTGTGGGCGCGTGGCCTGCATGAGTTCGCCGAGATGGCCGCCTGGCTGGAGGAACGCAGCAGCCAGCGCTGGGCCGACGGGTTGTACGAAAAGATCAAGGGAGGCTTCGACGTTTTCTGGGACGGGGCGCGCGGCTCGTATGTGGATCACATCGTGGACGGCAAACAGCGGCCGGAGATGAGCCAGCTCGCCGGCGCCCTGGCGATCGACTCTCGCCTGGCCCCGCAGGAACGCTGGGGCCGGATCATAGACATCATCACCGACCCGGCGCGGCTGGTGGTGCGCTCGTGGACGGGCGGGGGCCAGGGCGAGTATTCGCAGGAGAAGATGCAGAAGCAGTTCCAGGGGATCTACGAGACCGACTGGGATGCCGAGCGCCAGATCGTGCTGGCTGAGCCGTTTATGAGTTACACGGTGCATGATGCAGTGGCTCTGGCGGGCCGGGCCGATCGCTTGCCCGACCTATACCCGCGCTGGTCGGAGTTCCTGGTGAATGGCTACGACACGATCGGCGAGTGTTGGGGTTGGGGCACGCATGTCCACGGCTGGAGTTGCACGCCGACCCGCGACATGATCTTCTACACGCTGGGCATCACTCCCGCCGAGCCGGGCTACGCCAAAGCGCGCATTGCGCCGCGCCTCGGCCGGCTGGCCTGGGCCAGGGGCAGCGTACCGACGCCGCACGGCCTCCTGAGGATGGAAGTGACTGCCGCTGCCGTGACGGTCGACTCGCCTGTACCGGTCCTACTGGACCTCAACGGCCAGCCGTCCCGTACGCTCCCAGCCGGGCGACACGAGCTATCGATCCATTGAGATACGCAATCAGCGAGCCTGAGGCGCCATAGAGAACGCCGAGATGTGGGGCCAAGGAGGGGAGTTCTTCTCTAATCTCGGCATTCTCTGTGGCAAGCGACAAACGTGTCGTCGTTTTCGAGCAGCACGCGATTCGTGATAGCGAGCAGTTGGGATCATGAGCCTGATAGCAGCGCCCATCCTGGTGACGACCATGAGTGGTATCCTCGGCGTCCTCCTCTGGCTCGGTCTTCTCTATTGGAATACATTAACGCCGATTGCTCCGCATCATCTCATTCTTATTGTGTTCATGATCAGGCTTACGTGCAGGGTCGTCTTTGTTTAGTCTGAGTATGCCGTCGGATGCAAAATTGCACGCGGTTGGTTTTGTTACTACGTCGATTCTTTCGCTTGGAGGATTTTAAGGAGACACAATGAGTTACCAAGAGATGACACAGCCGGGATCGGCGCCAGGTGTGGGCACAGCCAGCGCGAGTATCGCCGACGTCCGCTTCGAGCACCGCCGCGACGCGCTCGGCATCGGGACAGCGGAGCCTCGATTGTCCTGGATCGTCGCGACCAAGGCCTCTGGGTGGCGCCAGGGTGGCTACGAGATCGAGGCGTACGGTCCTGATAATGACCTGCGGGAGCAGACCGGCCGGGTTGAGTCCGACCAGTCGGTCCTCGTGCCCTGGCCGTTCGCGCCGCTTGCGTCGCGCGAGCCCCGTACGATCCGGATCCGCGCCTGGGCGGCGGATAGGCAGCCCTCGGCCTGGAGCTCGCTCACTCCAGTTGAGGCCGGGCTGCTGCACGCCGACGACTGGACTGCGCGGTTTGTGACGCCCGACTGGGACGAGGACACCGCCGCACCGCAGCGGCCATCTCCGCTCCTGCGGCGCGTATTCGACGTTCGCGCCGGCGTCACACATGCGCGGCTGTACGTGACCGCGCTGGGCGTGTTTGAGGCACAGCTCAACGGCGTCGCCGTCGGCGATCACGTCCTCGACCCTGGCTGGACCAGCTACAACCACCGATTGCGCTACCAAACGTTTGATGTGACCGACTTGCTGCGCGAGGGATCGAACGCCATGGGCGCAATGCTGGGCGATGGCTGGTTTCGCGGCCGGCTGGGCTTCGGCGGCGGCCGGCGCAACATCTATGGCGATCGGCTCGCGCTGCTGGCCCAGCTCGAGATCGCCTACGGTGACGGCACGACCGACTGTATCGTCACCGATGAGTCCTGGCACGCAGCGCGTGGCCCCATCTTGGCGAGCAGCATTTATGATGGCGAGACCTACGATGCCCGCCTGGAACGCGATGGCTGGTCGACTGCTGGGCACGACGACGGTGACTGGGCGGGCGTACGGGCGATCGGTCGCGACCTTTCCACACTCGTTGCGCCGGCCGGGCCGCCGGTGCGCCGCACGGAGGAAGTCGCGCCAGTCGCGATTAGCGCCTCGCCGTCGGGCCGCACGATCGTCGACTTCGGCCAGAACCTGGTCGGCTGGGTCCGGCTGACCGTCCAGGGGGAGGCGGGGCAGACGATCACGCTGCGCCACGCCGAGGTATTGGAAAACGGCGAGCTCGGCACGCGCCCGCTCCGCCACGCCGAAGCCACCGACCGCTACACGCTGCGCGGCGGCGAGACCGAGACCTGGGAGCCGCGCTTCACCTTTCACGGCTTCCGCTACGCCGAGGTGAATGGCTGGCCGGGCGAACTGCGGGCCGATGACCTTCGCGCTGTGGTCGTGCACTCCGATATGGAGCGCACCGGCTGGTTCGAGTGTTCCGATGGGCTGATCAATCGCCTGCACGCGAACGTCGTGTGGGGCATGCGCGGCAACTTCCTCGATGTTCCGACCGATTGCCCGCAGCGTGACGAGCGCCTGGGCTGGACCGGCGACATCCAGGTGTTTTCGCCGACCGCCACGTTCCTGTACGATACCGCGGGCTTCCTGCAATCCTGGCTGGCCGACTTGGCCGCCGAGCAGCAGGAGCACGGCGTTGTGCCGTTCGTGGTGCCCACCGTTATGCCAGAGTCGAACCCGCCGGCGGCGGCCTGGGGCGACGCCGCGGTGGTCGTGCCGTGGGTGCTGTACCAGCGCTACGGCGACACCGACATCCTGGCCCAGCAGTTCGACAGCATGCGCGCGTGGGTCGAGCTCCTCGCCAAAATCGCCGGCGAGCGCCACCTCTGGGACCAGGGTTTCCAATTCGGCGACTGGCTCGATCCAAGCGCGCCACCAGATAATCCGGCGGATGCACGCACCAGCCCGCAGATCGTCGCCACCGCCTATTTCGCGCACGCGGCCGAACTGGTTGGCCAGGCCGCGGGAGTGCTTGGCCGGGTGGAAGACGAAGCGCACTACCGCGCGCTGGCCGCTAGGGTGCGCAAGGCCTTCGCTCACGAGTATGTCACGCCAGCCGGACGACTCCTCAGCGATGCCACGACGGCGTATGCGCTGGCGCTCGAGTTCGGGCTGTTGCCTGATGCTGCGCAGCGCCAGCATGCGGCCGAGCGGTTGGTTGCACTCATACGTGAGAGTGGCTACCACATCAGCACCGGCTTCGTAGGTACGCCGCTGATCTGCGATGCCTTGTGCCGCACCGGGAACTATCGGGCCGCCTTCCGGCTGCTCTTTCAGCGCGAGAACCCCTCGTGGCTGTACCCGGTGACAATGGGCGCCACCACGATCTGGGAACGCTGGGATAGTATGCTTCCGGACGGGTCGATCAACCCCGGCGAGATGACCTCGTTCAATCACTACGCTCTAGGCGCGGTGGCTGATTGGATGCATCGCACCATCGGGGGGCTCGCGCCTGCCGCACCGGGATATCGCAGCATCGAGGTGCGCCCACGGCCGGGCGGCAGCATTACTCAGGCCGCCGCGCGGCATCGGACGCCCTACGGCATGGCCGAGTGTGCGTGGACCATTGAGGCCGGGGAGTTCCAGATGACGGTTGTGGTTCCACCCAACACGACGGCCCGCGTCACGCTGCCGGGGAGTGACGTCGCGCCAATCGAGGTCGGCTCCGGCACACATCGCTGGTCATATGCCTATCAAGACCCTGAGGCGCGGCCGCCACTCACGATCGACAGCACCGTTGGAGACCTCATCGACGATGCCGGCGCCTGGGAGGTGGTAATGAACACGATCGCCCGGCTGGCGCCGAGAGTTCCTTTCATTAGACGGATCATTCAAGGTCAGAGCAGTTCATCGTTGCGCGAGGTGCTTGCCACAGTACCGAACGCAGGCGAGGTAGGTGCAGCCATCGAGTCCACATTAGCCGCGCTTGGACATTAGAACAAGAGAAAAGAAGATTCTAAAGACGGTTGGCTTGTTTGTCTTTTCGTCTTCGTGCTGGAGGGCATATGAGCGCTGCAGGCGACGAAATCCTGGGCCGCATCCAGTCGGCGCTCCATGATGTCCCGGACGACGAGCGCCCGGAGGATGTGCCTGTCGCGCGCGATTACCGACATGTGGGGGCAGATGCGCGGGCGGAGCTGGTCGACTATAAAGCAAAGGTGCAGCGTATCAGTGAAGCCCAGCTGCCGGACGCAATTGCGGCGGCCTGTGCGGCGCGCGGCGTGCGGCGGCTCGTCGTCCCCGCCGACTTGCCAGAGGACTGGGAGCCGCCAGGCGTCGCGATCCTACGCGACAACCAGCTGACACATGCCCAACTCGATGAAAGTGACGGTGTGTTGACTGGCTGCGCACTCGCCATTGCCCAGACCGGCACGATCGTGTTGAATAGCGGGCCCATGCAGGGGCGGCGGGCGACCACGCTGCTGCCCGACTACCACCTCTGTATCGTGCATGCCGAACAAATCGTTGGTCTAGTGCCGGAGGCGATCGAGCGACTGCACGGGACGGCGCGCCGGCCGATCACCTTCATCTCCGGCCCTTCGGCAACGTCCGATATTGAGCTCAACCGGGTCGAAGGGGTCCACGGCCCGCGCACGCTCGAAGTGCTGATTGTTGATGCTTGAACCCAGGAAGGAAACGTGATGACAGATACTGCTTCTCCTACCACCAGGCAGCTCCACGATGCATACGCGCTCGCCAAGGAGCGCTACGCGGTCCTGGGCGTCGACACCGACCAGGTGCTGGCGAAACTCAGCGAGATCTCGCTCAGTCTGCACTGCTGGCAGGGTGATGACGTGGCCGGCTTCGAGTCGCCCGACGCCGAATTGAGCGGCGGGATCGCCGCGACCGGCAACTACCCTGGCAAGGCCCGCACCGCCGACGAGCTGCGAGCCGACCTCGATCAGGCCTACCGCCTCATCCCCGGCACACATCGGCTCAACCTGCACGCGATCTACGCCGAGACCGGCGGCGGAAAGGTTGAACGAAACGAGCTTCAGCCGGAACACTTCGCTGACTGGGTCGACTGGGCCAAAGCCAACCACCATGGCCTGGACTTCAACCCGACCTGCTTCTCGCACCCGCTCTCCGCCAGCGGTTTTACCCTGTCCAGCGCCGATACGCACATCCGCCAGTTCTGGATCGAGCACTGCATCGCCTGCCGCCATATCGGCGCATACTTCGGACGGGAGCTTGGCACGCCCTGCGTGACCAATATCTGGATCCCCGACGGCTTCAAGGACACGCCGGTCGACCGCGCCGCGCCGCGCCGCCGCCTCAAGCAGTCGCTCGATGCGATCCTGGCCGCGCCCCTCGATCGGCAGCACAACCTCGACGCGGTTGAGAGCAAGCTCTTTGGCCTCGGCGCGGAGAGCTACACCGTCGGCTCACACGAGTTCTATCTGGGCTACGCCGCCAGCCGGGACGACCTGTTGCTCTGCCTCGACGCCGGCCACTTCCACCCCACCGAGGTCATTTCCGACAAGATCTCGGCGGTGCTGCTGTTCGTGCCGGCCATCGTGCTGCACATCAGCCGCGGCGTGCGCTGGGACAGCGACCACGTCGTCACCCTCACCGACGAGGTCCAGGCCATCCTGCGCGAAATCGTGGCTGGAGGTAACTTGGAGCGGGTGCATATTGGACTGGATTTCTTCGACGCCAGCATCAACCGCATCGCCGCCTGGGCGATCGGCACGCGGAACGTGATGCGTGCCGCGCTACTAGCGCTGCTCGAACCGAGCGAGCGGCTGCGCACCTTAGAAGACGACGGCGACTACACCGCGCGCCTGGCGCTGCTCGAAGAGTTGAAGGGGTTGCCATGGGCGGCGGTGTGGGACCAGTTCTGCCACCAGCAGAACGTGCCGATCGGCATCCGGTTTCTGGACGAAGTGAAAAAGTACGAGGCGCGGGAGCTATTAAAGCGCGCGTGAGGAGGAACGAGTCATGGCAACAGATACGGCAGCGTTCACGCATGTACGGTATAGCTGGGACGACGCGGTTGCCGAGAAGCTCGACCCGGTCGACCGCCTGGTGTACCGCTCGAACATCCTGGGTGCCGACCAGCGCATCACGAATACGGGTGGGGGCAACACCTCGTCCAAGATTATGATGCCCGATCCGCTGACGGGTGAGGAGGTCGAGGTGCTGTGGGTCAAGGGCTCGGGCGGCGACCTGCGCACCGCCAAGCGAGCCAACTTTTCCTCGCTGTACATGGACAAGCTGCGGGGTTTGCAGCAGCACTATCACCGGGCGCCTGAACGCGGCCCCAAGACGGCGATCGAGGACGCCATCGTCGGGCTCTATCCCCACGCCACCTTCAACCTCAACCCGCGCCCCTCGTCGATCGACACCCCCTTGCATGGCTTCGTGCCCTACCGGCACGTCGATCACATGCACCCCAACGCCGTGATTGCCATCGCTGCCGCGAAGAAGTCCGAGCAGCTTACCAAGGAGATCTACGGTGACGCGGTGATCTGGACGGCCTGGCAGCGACCGGGCTTCGATCTCGGCCTGATCCTCGAGCGAATCTGTAAGCAGCACCGGCAGGCCAAAGGGGTGATCCTGGGTGGGCACGGCCTGATCAACTGGGCCGACGACGACAAGGCCTGCTACGAGCTAACGCTCGACCTGATCGAGCGCGCCGGGCGCTACATCGCAGCCCACGACAAAGGCGAGCAGACCTTCGGCGGGCAGCGTTACCAATCGCTCGACGAGGCGCGCCGCCACGCGCTCTTCGCCGAGATTCTGCCCTGGCTGCGCGGGCAGGTCAGCCAGTTCAAGCGCTTCGTCGGCACGGTGCAAGAGGACTCGACTATCCTGCGTTTCGTCAACAGCGTCGACGCGCCGCGGCTGGCTGAGCTGGGCACCTCGTGCCCCGATCACTTCCTGCGCACCAAGATCAAGCCACTGTATGTCGACTGGAATCCACAGGCCGAGGATGCGGCGGCGCTCAAGCAGAAGTTGAACGGGGGATTGGAGCAGTATCGCAAAGACTACGCCGCCTATTATGAGGCGCACAGGCACGCCGACTCTCCGGCCATGCGTGACCCCAACCCGACCGTCATCCTGATCCCCGGCCTGGGCATGATCGCCTGGGGCAAGGATAAGAGCGAGTCACGTGTGACCGCCGAGTTCTACAACTGTGCGGTCGAGGTGATGCGCGGCGCAGAGGCGATCGACGAGTACACCGCGCTGCCGCTGCAGGAAGCCTTCGACATCGAGTACTGGCTGCTGGAGGAGGCCAAGCTCCAGCGTATGCCGCCCGAGCAGGAGCTGGCGCGCCAGGTCATCGCGGTGATCGGCGGCGGGAGCGGGATCGGCCGCGAGGCGGCGCTGCGCCTGGCCAAAGAAGGCGCGCACATCGTGGTGGTCGACCGCGACGAGGCCGGCGCGCAGGCCACCGCCAAGGCGATTACCGATATGCATGGAGTGGGGATTGGCGTGGCCGGTAGCGGGATCTCGAACTGCGGCCCGGCGGTCGGGCTCGCCGCCGATATTACCAACCGGGAAAGCATCCGCGCGATGCTCGACCAGGTCGCGCTGGCGTATGGCGGTCTGGACGCGGTGGCCGTGACGGCCGGGATCTTCGTCGCGCCCGACACGGCGGGCCGCATCCCAGACGAGAAGTGGGCCCAGACATTCGCGATCAACGTGACTGGGTTGTACCTGGTGGCCGATGAGGCAGCACAGCTCTGGCAGGCCCAAGGGCTTCCGGCCAACCTGGTGCTAACCACCTCGGTCAACGCGGTGGTGGCCAAGAAAGGCAGCCTGGCCTACGACACCAGCAAGGCGGCCGCCAATCACCTCGTACGCGAGTTGGCGGTCGAGCTTGCGCCGCTAGTGAGGGTAAATGGCGTGGCGCCGGCGACCGTCGTCGAGGGCAGCGCCATGTTCCCGCGCGAGCGGGTGATCGCTTCGCTGGCGAAGTACCAGATCGCTTATACCGAGGATGAGCCAACCGAGGCGCTGCGAAGCAAGCTGGCGCAGTTCTACGCCGACCGGACGCTACTGAAGCGGCCGATCACCCCGGCCGACCAGGCCGAGGCGATCTTCCTGCTGCTGACGCAGCGGCTGCGCCAGACCACCGGACAGATCCTGACCGTCGACGGCGGGCTGCAGGAGGCATTTTTGGGCTAAGTCAGGAGGATACCATGGCTCTCGAACAACCTTTTCCCGAACTAGACGAGTTTCTTGCCGCGATCGGCGCGGCCGGCCAGCGTGTCAGCGAGATCGCCGCCAGCGAAGGCGCAGCTGGCAATATCTCGATCTGCATCGGCTGGCCGATCGAGGTCCGCCGGCGCTTCCCGCTCTCCAAACCGATCGAGTTGCCGCTGCCGGCTGCCGCGTTGGGGGGCAGGCACGTGATCGTCAGCGGCTCGGGGCGGCGCCTGCGTGACATCCATCTCGATCCGGCGGCGAACCTGGGCGTGGTTGCGATCGCCGCCGACGGGCGCTCTGGACACCTGTACACCTCGCCGCGCCGGCTGTTTGCGCGCGTGACGAGCGAGTTCAACTCGCATCTGGCCGTGCATAACGACCAGGTGGCACGGAGTGGCACCAATTTCCACGCGCTCATCCATGCCCAACCGCCCCACCTGACCTACCTGAGTCATATTCCAGCCTATCGCGAGCAGGCGTTCTTCAATGAGCGGCTGCTGCGCTGGGAGCCGGAGACGATCGTCAACCTGCCCGAGGGCATTGGCGTCCTGCCGTACCGGTTGCCGGGCTCGCCCGCGATGATGGAGGCCAACCTCGCCGGTTTACGGGAGTATCGGATCGTGGTGTGGAGCAAGCACGGCGTCATGGCGCGCTCAGACCAGTCGGTGACTAAGGCGGCCGACCGGATCGAGTACGCCGAGACGGCCGCGCTGTATGAATATATGGACCTGGTGAATGGCAGCAAGGCGGAAGGCTTGACCCAGGACGAACTGCGCGAGGTGGTACGGGCGTTCGATGTGCCGACCACCCTGGTATGAGTGGCTGTTTGGAGCGGAGCGACGGTATGAGCGATATGACCAATTTTCTGGCGATCGACCTGGGCGCCTCGAGTGGGCGGGTGATGGTCGGGCAGTGGGATGGCCAGCGCTTCACGCTGCGTGAGCTGCATCGCTTCCCAAATGGCCCTGTCGCGGTGCGGGGCCACCTCCACTGGGATGTGCTGCGGCTGTGGCAGGAGATCACGACTGGCATCGCACGGTACGCAGCGCAGGACGATGCACCACTGGCTGGGATCGGCATCGATACCTGGGCCGTCGATTTCGGGCTGCTGGATCGGGCTGGGTGCCTGCTCGGCAATCCATATCACTACCGGGATCGGCGGACCGATGGGATGCTGCAACAGGTCGATCAGCTGATATCACCCGAACGTGTATATATCCAGACCGGCATCCAGCGGCTGCCGATCAATACGCTCTACCAATTGGTCAGCATGCGCCAGCACGGTGAGCCGCAGCTGGACGTGGCCGTGACGCTGCTACTCATCCCGGACCTATTCCACTACTGGCTGACGGGGCGCACGGTGGCCGAATACACTAATGCCACCACTACGCAGTTCTTCGATGCGCGCGCACGGCGCTGGGGGACCGACCTCTTGAAGGAGCTGAATCTGCCAGCCCATATCCTACCGGAGGTTGTTACACCGGGCACGGTACTTGGCGATGTGCTGCCCGATCTCAGTAATGCACTTGGCCTGCGCAACGCCGTGCCAGTGATCGCCGTGGGCACACATGATACTGCGAGCGCAGTGGCCGCCATTCCAGGACTTGACCAACACAGTGTCTATATTAGCAGCGGCACCTGGAGCCTGGTGGGTGTCGAGACAGCCGAGCCGATCCTGAGCGAGCGGGCGCGACAGTTGAACTTCACGAACGAAGGTGGCGTGGCCGGTACGATTCGTTTTCTCAAGAATGTCGGCGGGCTATGGCTGCTTCAAGAGTGTCAGCGCCAGTGGCAACACGCGGGACAGCAGTACAGCTGGCCCGAGTTAGTGACCCTCGCGGAAGCCGCCCCGCCGCTGCGCAGCCTGCTCGACCCCGACGCGCCAGACTTTCTGAACCCGATCGACATGCCCGCCGCAATCCGTGCCTATTGCCAGCGCATGAGCCAGCCGGTGCCAAACAGCGTGGGAACGGTGGTGCGCTGCTGCCTGGAGAGCCTGGCGCTGAAATACCGCTGGGTGGTAACGGCGCTAGAAGAACTGACCGGTCGCAGAATAGATACGATTCGCATCGTTGGTGGCGGTAGCCAGAATGCGCTGCTGTGTCAACTCACCGCCGACGCCTGCAAGCGCCAGGTGGTCGCTGGACCAGTCGAGGCCACGGCGCTAGGTAACATTCTCATGCAGGCGATCGCTCTAGGCTTGTTACCGGATATCGCGACCGGACGTGCGGCAGTTGGAGCATCGCTCGATCAGGTCATCTACGAGCCGCACACCACTGCTGACTGGGACGCGGCTATCGTTGGCTTCGATGCGCTCATCAGCGCGGCTCATTCAGAGTAAGGCTCTTGTAGTATGCCCACCACATAGCACCTAGTGCGCTAGAACGCACAGTTCTGTACACGAAGCACTAATGCTACTACTTCATCGAAGCAGCGCGCCATCGATTTCGAAATAACTGACATCCTTCTCGTTTGCACTTCTTTAGGAAGAGCGAATCTATTGCGCACCGTAAACTCTATCATCGCTGGGTTTCAATAATGTGGCTCATCGTCACTTTGTGTGGCGCCGATTCCTAGCACGGCATACTGATGCGGCATTGCAGAATCGCAAGAGGCGATTTTCCCCTTGAACCACAGGAAGTGACGATGATGGCATAATTACAAATGACAAATTCTGCTGCACTCGTTATCTTCATTTGAGGCTGCGTGCCTCACACCGTCCCCAACCAGCGGGCGATAATTCCTTCCAAGCGGTCAGACAGGCCGACAAAGGAGGCAATCATGAAATTCTGCTCCTCGTCGCCAGCCCGTCGAGTAGCACCACCCAGCAGGAGCAAGCTCATGCGTGTCGCAATCTATGCGCGGGTCTCGACGAGCCGCCAAGCCCAAGCCCAGACGATCGAACAACAACTCACGCGCCTGCGCAGCTTGGCTGAGCAGCAGGGCTGGACCCTCACGGAGGAGCATATCTACCGAGATGACGGCTTTAGTGGCGCCAGTCTTAATCGCCCGGGGCTCGATCGCCTCCGCGATACTGCTGCCCAGGCGGCCTTCGATGCCGTCCTGATCACCGCGCCTGATCGACTGGCGCGCAACTATGTCCATCAAGTGCTGCTGATCGAGGAACTGGAAGGGCGCGGCTGCCACCTTCTCTTTAGCGAGCGACCAATGAGTCATGACCCACACGACCAGCTGGTCTTACAAATCCGCGGTGCGGTGGCCGAATACGAACGCGTCCTGATCAGTGACCGCATGCGGCGCGGACGACTGGCCAAACTGCGCGCTGGTCAACTGCTGCCGTGCTCGCGCCCGCCGTATGGCTACCAGATCGATCCCCAACATCCGCGTGACCCGACGCGAGTGCGAGTGGATGCAATCACAAGTGTGATCGTCCAGCAGATCTTTGCCTTCTACCTCGAGCCCCAAGCCACTCTCTACCAGGTTGCGCTGCGCTTGAGCACCGCGCTTGTACCTACCCCTACTGGCAAGCAACGCTGGACGACAGCGAGCATCCGCAACATGCTCACGAATCCGGCCTATATCGGCACAGCGTATGCCAATCGGACGCGCGAAGTCCCAGCTCGCCAGCGTAAATCCGCCCTGCAGCCGCTCGGACGAGGGAGCAGTTACGTCCAGCGCCAGGCGGAGGACTGGATCCCGATCAGCATACCGGCGCTTGTGGAGCAGGCGGTCTTTGCGCAGGTGCAAGCCAAACTGCACCAGAGTGAGCGCCAAGCTTCACGCAATAACCGAGCGCATGCCTACCTGTTACGCGCGCTGGTCAGTTGTGGACACTGCCAGCACAGCGTCGTGGCACGCGCGTTGAGCAATGGCTACCACTATTCTATCTGTCGCCGCCACACCGATACGTTAGAGCTCGCTCGTGATGATCGCTGTCGGTCGCGTTACATTCCGACCCAAGCCCTTGACGATTTGGTCTGGGAGGATCTGTGCGCCATCCTGACCGAGCAGGAGCAGCTCACGGCGGCGTTGGCACGCGAGGAGGAGCGGCGAGTGGTTGCCGCAAGAACTGCAAGCCAGACCGGCGAATGTGCAGCAGGCGCTCGCTCAGAGTGAGCGCCAACAGGAACGGCTGCTCAGCGCCGAGGAGGCCGAGGTGATCGATCTGCAGACGTTCGAGCGCAGCCGCGCCAGCTTACAGCGACAGCACCAAAGTCTGACAATCCAGCAGCGCGAGTTAGCCGCCTGGGCCCAAAAACAGCTCGATCTGAGTGCGGTCGCGAGCTCGCTAGAGGAGTTCTGTGCTCAGACGCGTGCAGGATTGGCGAACGCGAGCTTTGAGAGGCGGCGCGCACTGGTCGAGTTATTAATCGACCGGGTGATCGTAACGGACGGCGAGGTGGAGATTCATTAGGTGATCCCCACCTCGCCGGCCAGTGTGCAGATTCGTTTTTGTCATTTGCGTAAAGTCTATCATGACGTGCTCCAACCCTGGAACAACGAGTGCTGAGGAACTCTTCAGATCTCTGCTCCTGAGCAGCCGCTCATACCTCTTCACCGCCCGCGACCGGTTTCCATACAACGCGTGAAGACTTCTTCACCCGGCGTTGTCGTCTCGTTTCTCCACCCACCGTCCTGCGCTACTATGCTTGTCTCCACATTAGGATGGGCTATTCCGCGCTCGTCTTTCCCCTCCATCCCCAGACCACCACGCGTTGCAGCCGACTCGGCGCTACGCGCCTCACGACCGGGCGATACGAGCGGGCAAGCTGCGTTGGCGAAGGGGTTGGCAGGCTGACGTACGCGATGGAGGCTGACCGCGAACATTGGGCGCACAGCCTATCATCGCATCGCTTGAATGCACGATGGATTCTCTGGGAATTGCTGGAGATATTTCAATGCCTGAGCCTTTGTTGATGACGAAGGTCAACCTGCCGATAGTGCGGCATATTCTGGTGCCTAGGAAAAAGCTTCTCAGGCAATTAAGCGAGGGAGTTCAGGATGGACATTTGCTCACCCTGGTATCCGCCCCAGCAGGGTATGGAAAAACGACCACCATCCGCATGTGGGTTCGGGAAGCAGGCCATCCTGTTGCCTGGGTCACACTGGAAAAATCCGATAATGATCTCAGGCAATTTCTCACATACGTCCTGACTGCCCTCCAACAGGCAGAAGATAATCTCGGTCAGGCAGCCCGAGAAGTAGTTGAAAATACCCAGGATATGAATCTTCAGCGCATCCTTGGGTTATTGATCAATGATCTGTACGACTTGGATCAGCCGATCGTCCTGGTATTGGAAGAGTATCACTTGATTGAAAACGAGACAATAGACCAGGTCATTGAATTGATGCTCAACCAGGCTGTCGCAAACCTGCACCTGGTCATTACAACCCGCGAGGATCCCAACCTGCCACTGACGCGCCTACGGGTCAGGAACCAGCTCACGGAGATCAGGGCAATCGACCTGAGTTTCTCGCTCGAGGAAGCCGGTGAATTTTTCTCGAACGTGATGGGCGTCAACCTGTCAAAAAAGGAAACGGAGATCCTTAAGAACCGGACAGAAGGCTGGATTGCCGGTC